>ERZ791617.567-NODE-567-length-22017-cov-2.89227_pt1 | contig 22017 bp, 14 predicted proteins | sample MGYA00510272_ERZ791617 | MGnify/ENA primary metagenome ERZ791617 (study PRJEB30046, sample SAMN00715200) | human gut metagenome | study: EMG produced TPA metagenomics assembly of the A metagenome-wide association study of gut microbiota in type 2...
CGTGGACGACCAAACACAAGATATGGTAAAGCCACTGTTTAACGTCAGCCTTGACCTAAAGGATGCGCAGGAAGAAATTATTCGCGTTGAGGATGCTATTAAGAGGGCTTACAGTGCTGATTTGTTCTTGATGTTAGATAACCTTGATAATAGCCGTATGACTGCTAGAGAGGTTATGGAGAGAACGCAGGAAAAACTGCAACAGCTAGGCCCGGTGGTTGAGCGATTGCAGGATGAATTTTTGACACTGATTCTTCAGCGTGTATATAACATCATCGACAGAAGCGGCGGATTCCCTCCGGTGACGGAAGAACTGCAAAACCTTTTGAGTGAGGAAGATGTGGAAGTGGACTATATTTCACCTTTGGCGCAAGCGCAGAAGATGAGCGGCCTTGTAAATATCGAACAGGCGATAGCGCAGACGGCGCAAATGGCGCAAGTGTGGCCAGAAGTCAAAAAGAAGATTAATCCGCTGGGTGCTATTACAAAATACTTTGAAATGCTTGGCGTGCCTGCAATGGCATTGCGTAGTGATGAAGCAGTACAAGAGATGCTCAAACAAGAGCAGCAGGAAATGCAACGGCAGCAGGAAATGCAGGAAGGCTTGGCAATGGCACAGGCTGCGGCTCCTGCGGCAGAGGCGGCCAAAAATCTTACTGCGGCGGCGAATGATTCTAACCCGGCTATTACAAGTTGGCTAGGCATGCCGGGAGGTTGGGAATAATGAGCGAGCAGTTTAAATATAAATCCAATACCGGCGATGATAGAAAGCAAGCACTGCTGACAGAGTACATGGTAAGAGAGCAGGTAAGAAGGGATAAAGAGGCCCTACTTGACCTGCTGGGGAGTGAAAGCGGACGCTGGTTCTTGATGCGTATGCTTGACGTAACCAAAGTAAACTCTATGTGCTTTACCGGCAACAGCAAGACTTTCTACAACGAAGGCCGCCGCGACGTAGGCTTAGGTATTATAAAAAGCATTTTAGCACTTGGGCTGCAAGGCATAGAGCTAAAACAGCAGGCTGAAATGGAGTATGCAGAATTCCAACTAAAGCTACAAGAGCTGGCAGTGGAATATGTGGATAATAACAAGGAGGAATAACTAATGGGTGAGAACGGCGAAAACGCAGTTGTAAACGGCGAAGGCGCACAACAGCAGCCCGATACCGCGGCGCAACAGCAGCAAACAGAACCGACTACTACTAATGCAACTAATAATACAAGTGCTTCCGGCACTATTGCAGGGAACGGAAGTAATGGGCAAGGCGCACAACAGCAGCCCGGCACAGTGAATTATGACTTTGCAGGAGTAGAGATGCCAGAAGGCTATGAGCTTAGTGCTGATGAGCAAGGACGCTTTGTAGACGTCATTAAGGGGATGAACCTTAGCAATGACCAGGCAAGAGCGCTTGTAAAGTACGGCACAGAGTATGCAAGCCGTGTAGTGCAAGGCGTGGAACAGCTCCGCGCGCAGGAAATCGCTAAATGGGGCGACGATGCAAAAACAGCACTGGGCGCAGACTTAGGCAAAGTGCAGGGCCTTTGTGATACTGCCTGCCGTAAATTGGAGGCGATGTATCCGGGCTTGAACGTGCGTGAAGCGTTAGAGGTTACCGGCGCAGGCAATCAAATAGCTATCGTGAGAGCATTTGCAAAACTTGGTGAACTGCTTGGCGAGGACCCCGGCTTGGCTGCACAAAACGGCGCACAAGGCTTAAACGCTGCACAAGGCGTTGCCGCAAACATGTACCCGAAAACCGACTGGAGCAGGTACAAATAATTTATTAACTTTTAATTGAAAAAACAGGAAGGATGATGAAACTATGGCTACTATTGGTTACTCCCAAACTATGAGTGACTTACGAAAGTATTTAACTCCGCAAGGCGCTATTGACCGCGTTATGGAAGTGCTTAACGAATCCAATCCTATTATGGAAGATATTCGGTGGATGGAAGGCGATTTGCCGATTGGTACTAAAACTACTATTCGTGCCAGCCTGCCTTCTCCGTCTATCCGTCGTATTAACCGCGGTACTTCTCCGACTAAAGGCACTGTAAAGCAGCGCATTGATGTATGTATGCACTTGGAGGACCGCTCCTGCGTGGACGTTGAATTGCTTTCCGGCAAACCAAATCCGCAGGCTTTCCGTATGGCAGAGGACGATGCACATGTAGAAGGCATGGGCCAATACGTCGCACGTCAATTCTTGTACGGCAACTTGGACGAAGACCCGGACACTTTCAATGGCATTGCGGTACGCTACAATACTTTGACCGACGGCGGCAAAGGTACTCCAGGCCACCAGGTAATTTCTGCTGGCACTGCTGGTACTAACACTAATGCTTCTATCTACTTTGTAGACTGGGGCGACCGCCGTGTAATGGGTGTATATCCTAAAGGCACCCAGGCGGGCTTAAAAACTGAGGACTTGGGCGAAAGTGATGTATACGACGAGAACAACAAGCCGTTCCGTGCATTGCAGACCTTGTACTCTTGGAAGTGCGGCTTAGCAGTACAGAACGTTCGCTCTATTGTACGTGTATGCAACATCGACGTTACCAAACTGAACTCTTTGACTGACAGCGCACAGCGTGAACTGATGAATAAATTCATCTTTGCAAAGAATAGACTGCAAGACCCGAAAGCGCCGGTTGCGTATGTATCTGACAGCGTATACTCTTGGCTGGAGTGCTATCTGAACAACAAGAACAATGTTCATGTTACCCGTCAAGATTTTATGGGCGCACCGCCTAAACTGTACCTTGCAGGTATTCAGATTAAGAAACTTGACTGCCAAAGCGAAACCGAAGCGGCAGTACAGTAACCGGAAGGAGTGAATAACAATGATTTTTGACCAGCAAAATATGTACATGGATAATTCCTTGACCAGCAATGTAATTGCGAACGTTGGCGGTGGTGATGCGGCTGATCCGTTATTTCTTGTTATTTCCGCGCCTACCGCCTTAACTGGCAGCGGTACTATCACTGCGGCGCTGGAAACTTCTGACAGCGAAAACTTCAGCGCTAAAACCGTTGTTGCAACTTATACTCTTGCTGCCAACAAAAAAGGCATTTTGGTTGCGGCAAAACTGCCGTATGGCATGAAGGCTTTTTCCAGACTGACTGTTACCGGCGCAAGCGGCGGCAAACTGACTGCTGGCTTGACTGAAACTGTTCCGAACTGGCCGGGCTGATTTAGTACTTTAAGGGGAGGGCGATAAGCTCTTCCCTTTTTTAATAATCAAGGAGGAATAGTTAAAAATGCTTAACATTACCGATGTATGTAATATGGCACTGGCTCATATCGCCAAAGGCCGTATAAGTAATATAGATGAGCAATCAGAACTAGCCAGACAGTGCAAACTGTTTTATGAGCCTACACGTAAAGAATTATTAAGGAGCTACACTTGGGGATTCGCAAAGCGCGTGAGCAAACTGGCAGAACTTAGCATTGAATCTCCGTACTGGTCTCACGTTTACGCTTATCCAGAAAAGTGCCTTGCTGTGCGCAAGATATTTGACGCTGACACCGGCGCAATGATAAGGGCAGGCGAACAGCAGCAGGAAGAGTGGGACTTATATATGGCAAGTGACAACGTGCTTGGTATAGGCTGCAATATTCCTGCTGCGTGGCTTGAATATACCTATGACGTTGACGATGTAGAAATGTTTTCGAGTGATTTTTTGAGTGCGTTTACTCATATGTTGGCGTTTAATATCTGCGTACAACTGACCGGCAACAGCGGCTTGCAGCAGGCGCAGTATCAGCTTGCAATGGCGGCATTACAGAAAGCAAAGTATACTACGGCAAGCGAAAAGAAAGAATTGCCGGACTACCCGAGTAAATACTTTGACGGGAGGGCGTAATTATGGCTAGTGGGTTAACACCTTATTATTTATTGCAGCCTGCGTTTACCGGCGGCGAAATCAGCGCCGAAGTTGCCAACCGCGTCGATTTAGATAAGTATCAGTTTGCAGTGCTGCAAGCCTATAACTGCCTTATCAAGCCGCACGGCCCTATTTATCGCAGACCGGGCATGAAGTATATGGCACGAACGAAATATAGCGATAAAGCGTGCATCCTGGTACCGTTCAACGGTGCAGACAGTACCGACTATCTTTTGGAGATTGGCGAGAAATATATAAGAGTGCATAAGAATGGGTTTTATATAAACATAGAAGTTATGACACCGTACACGGCAGATATGCTGCAAGATTTGAGATTTGTTCAAAGCGCAGATACTATGTTTATCGCCAGCGGCAAATACCCCGTAAAACAGCTTGCAAGATATTCGGACACCGACTGGCGTTTTGCTGACTTTGAAATTACTGATATGTATTTCGATGAATCGACCTCACTTGAAAATTATAGCGGCATAAGCTATACCGTGCCCGGCTCCTACACATTCCAACCAACTGTTACCGGTGAATACCAAATTGACATTTCGGGTGCAGGCGGCGGTGGCGGTGGCGCAGTCAAATACACGAGACACCTTGAACATTCAACGCATACTGTATATGTCGGGGGTGGCAAAGGCGGCAACGGGGAACGTATTATTAAGACCTTGACTTTAAACAAGGAAACGAGCTATGCAATAACTGTCGGTGGTGGCGGCGCGGCAGGGAGTAATCGAGACGTTGGCACGAACTTTAGTACGGGATCTGCGCCTGGCGGAAGTATCGGTGCAAGCAGCACAGCATTTGACATGGTAGCAAAAGGTGGTGGCGGCGGCACTGGTGGCGCAAGAGTGGAATATTACGACAGCGATATTGAATCAACCACCGTCAAGAGTGCCTATGGAACGGACGGAACGAGCTACGGCAATGGTGCTAACGGAGGAAGTGGCGGACGTGGCGCAACGGGGTTTCTCCATCCTAACCCCAGTGGGCCAGCTCAACCGGCGGCGGGCGCTAATGGCTGGGTAAAGATTTCGTATACCGGCAATAAAGAGTTGACACCTTCTGGAACACAAGGCGACATTACTTTAAGGAGCAATAAAAATATTTTCGCCAACAGTAAGCCAGGCACGTATATTAAACTAAAGCAAGAGATTGCAAGCAAGACTGTATCAACCAGCAACGGCACTACTGAAAGAGTGCGCGTAGGCGAAAATTGGAAGGTTATCAGTCACGGAACCTGGAGCGGCAGTTTTACCGTAGAAAAAAGCGACGATGGCGAAACTTGGAAGGAATACAGAAAATATACTGCTAAAGATGACTACAATCCGTCTGAAAGCGGCAGTGTAACAGAACCGGTATTTTTAAGGGCGGTATGCACTATAACTAGCGGTACTTGCACTGTTGATTTAACAGCAATGGCCTACAATGCGGAAGGTGTTGTAAAACTCACTGAAATCATTAGCAACAGGACAGCAAACGCTCATGTCGAAAAAGAGCTAGGATCAACAGATATGACAACTAATTTCTTTTGGGGCGCATGGAGTGACGAATTCGGGTATCCGCAAACATTGTGCTTTTTCCAGGACAGATTATGTTTTGGCGGCACAAAGAAGCAGCCTTATATGGTATGGATGAGCAGAACCGGTGACTACGGCAACTTTAGTGTAGAGAAAGCCAGCGGCACTGTTACCGACGATAGCGCAGTAGCACTTGCGTTCGTGAGCCGCAAGCAGTTTAAGATTTTGCATTTGATAGCAAGCACCGATTTAATTGTCTTGACCGCTGGCAACGAATGGACAGTAAGCGGCAGCGATACTGTAACCCCATCTAAGGCTGTACCGAAAATGCAGACTACACGCGGATGCAGCACTGTTGAGCCGCTGATGATTGGCGGCAGAATCGTGTTTGTACAAGGCCGTGGAAGCACTGTAAGGGATATGGCATATAGCTATGAAACAGACAGCTACGGTGGCAATGACTTAACATTGCTGGCAAAGCATATCATAGAGAATGTACAGATTGTCGACAGTGCATATAAGCAGGAACCCGACAGCACTATATACTTTGTGAGAAGCGACGGAACTATGGCTTGCTTATCCTACATCATGGAACAAAAAGTATATGCTTGGTCGACGATAGAAACGCAAGGCAAGATTGAAGCTGTGGCGGCAGTGCAGGAAGGCGACGAGGATATTATTTATCTTGCAGTACAACGAGAAATAAACGGCGTGACAGTACGCAATATCGAATATCTGGCAAAGAATCCTGCAAAGAGCAATAACCCCGATGATTATATTATGCTTGATAATGCTATTGAGTATAGCACTGCTGAAAAGAGCAGTGGGGAAACGGAGATTGATGCAGCAGAGCTGGCAGGCGAAAAAGTTACTGTTATCGGTGACGGAAGAATGTATAGTGGACTGACAGTAAGTCAAGACGGCACTGTGACGCTCCCAGCAGCCGTACAACACGCTTTTATTGGCTTGCCCTATAGAAGTATCGTGGAACTGCCAAACGTCGAAATTAGGACGGGCGACGGCACTATGCAAGGACGCAAAAAGCAGATTAGTAATTGCATCCTGCGCTTAAATAATTCTCTTGGCGGTATGGTCGGCCCGGATATAAATACCATGGACTTGATGAAATTTGACGAACAGAACGCAGTGAGCGATATTAAATTATTTACCGGCGACAAGCATATGACTTTGCCTATTGGCGGCTTTAACAACGAAGGCAGAGTGATTATCGTTACGGATGAACCATATCCTTTTAACTTGCTGGCGGTAGTGCGGGAGGTGTCTTTCGGTGGCTAAGAAGTGGACTGTTGAAATCCTTGATAATAAGTCAAAAGAAAATGTTGTGCCGTTGATTGAAGAACTTATGCAAGATATACGGCCGCACGATAAGGAAGATTTGGAAGCAAGCAGTGATCCGGTATTTGTACTTATCGGCAGTATCAAGCTTGACGAAGAAACAAGGGTGTATCGTGGTGAGGATGGCAAACTACTTGCGATATTCGGCAAAGGCACTATGGAATGGGGCGCGCCGGGGCGCGGCATTTGGATGGTTGGCACGAACGAACTTTACAACGGGTACACAAAGAGCCTGCTTTTCAAGGAGGCTAAAAGAGTGCTGAATGAATGGGTACGCAAGCATGGTCTGCTGCACAATATCGTCTACGAGAAGAACCGCACTAGCATTAACTATTTAAAACACTTGGGAGCGGTATTCTTGGCAGAGCCTAAAACAGGTTGGGACGGCAAGAAATTTTATCAGTTTTATATTCCATACAGAGGGGAGTGAGCGTAATGGGTACACTTGGAATCTTAATGGGCCTGCAAACTGTCATGCAGTTAAGTGGCCAACATCAGCAGGCCAAACAGCAGGAGCAGGCATATAAAGCGCAGGCGCAGGCTGCACAGCAGAACGCGGCTATTATGAGCCGCCAACGTGAGCAGCAGGCAGAAGCGTATGCGCAGAAGCAAAGCCAACTCAACGATAGAATGAGGCTTGCAAGAGGGCAGGCACTGGCGGCGGCCGGCAGCAGCGGCCTAACCGACAGCGGCAGTGTTGCTGATATTCTTTCAAGCAGCGAGGACGCTTACAAAAAAGACAGTATGAATCTGTTGCAGAATCAGCGTAATGATGCGTGGAGCACTTATGTAAACGAAGTCAATTACCGTAACCAGGCAAGCGCATATAATGCGGCTGCGAAGAACGCTAAGGCCAACGGCAAAATGCAGATGTTTAGTACGCTTGTAGGCGCGGCGGCGAACGCTTACTCTAAAGGCATGATCGGCGGCAGCAAGGGAACAACTACAGTAAGCGGTGATGAATGGTACGATGCTAACAGTGATTTCAATCTTCCTGCTAGCAATATGAACGGCTTTAATCTCTATAACCAGGCAAAGAAGAATAACCCGTTCATGGATAATACAGGCTTTACTAAATGGATCTGGTAAGGGAGGTACAGTATGAAGATTGCAGGCTATCAAGGCAGTGTTAATTTGGGCGCTGGCGGCGGTGCTACTGTCAAGGTATCAAGTGACCTTAACGCTTATGGCAGCGGCGGCAAAGGACTTGCCGCTATTGCCGGTGCCGCCAACAAATGGGCGGTAGCAGTAGAAGCGCAGCAGGAAGATGAAGATAAACAGTCTATCCTTAATGCTATGGACATATTCAATAAGAGCCGCTATAACATCATGTACAATGACGAAAGCGGCCTTATGAATACAAAATTAGAAGGCACTGCCGGTGCAGGCGCAAGCTACACAGAGCAGATAAATAAAGCAAGGCAGGATGTATTGAGCAACACTAAATTGCATAGCAAAAAGAATCAGCTTGCACTTGACCATTTAATGTATCAGAGTGCACAGCAAGGCTTCCAGACCGTCGACCAATACGAGCAGAAGCAGAAAGAAGCAGTCACTGATTTGCGCTATGACAATAATATTCAGAACTCCTGCGAGTTTGTGCAGAAGAACTGGAACAATCCGCAGGCACTGCAAGATGAGATTATCCGTACACAGCTACTGACAAGTGCTATATATGGCAAGCGTGGCGCAGAGTTTATCGAATCTAAAAGCAGAGCCAACATCGGGCAGGTGGTAGCAAGTGCCGTCGGCGCAAGTATCACTAACGAAGATTATGGCACTATGCGTAACATCATGGATAAGTACGGCAGTTACCTTACTGCTAATCAGAGAGCCGCTTTTGAGAAGGTGGCATACGATAAAGAGAGTAGCGCTTTTGAAAGAAATACTGCTAAAGATTTGTATGCTAAATATGGTGACAATGAAGAAGCAGTACGCAAAGAACTTGAAGGCATGAAAGGATTTTCAGATGGTGGTAATGAATTTGACAATCTTGTTGCTGCAATAGGCGGGCAGGAAAGCGGCGGCAATTATAACGCCAAGAATAGCCGTACAGGCGCAAGCGGCAAGTATCAGATTATGCCGGATAACTGGCCTAGCTGGAGCCAAGAAGCAGGCTTGCCAGCAGGTGCAGAAATGACACCGGAAAATCAAGAGATTGTAGCACGTTTTAAGTTAAAACAATACTATGATAAATACGGTGCACGTGGCGCGGCTATTGCATGGTACGGCGGTGAAGGCGCGTTAAAATATAGCGCAGACGCTATGAATCGCAAGCAAGGCAACGGCGATGAACCTAGCATTAACGAATATGCAGACAGTGTATTGGCAAGAATGGGTACAGGACATAGCACCCACAACATGAGCCAGGATGAGCAAGACCGCATTATAAAGCAATACCGCACTATCAAGGCAGACCATGACAGAATAGAGACCTACAAGAAAAATAAACTTTTTGAAGGAATAAAAAATGAGATATTTGCTATGTTTGGTAACGGCACAAGCTACAGTGACGCTATGGCATGGGCTACTAACCAGGCAGGCAGTGACCCCGACAAGTACGTAACGTATCGTAACGCAGTGAAGGCGATATACGGACCGCAAGGCAGAAGCGGAAAACTTGATGATGATGCAATAGGCGTACTGGAAGATATGCTGCAAGAAGGCAAGTTTGCTAGCATCGACCAATTTTTAGCATACGCTGCTAACAAAGGTGCATCGTCTGCACAGCGCGGGAAGTTAGAAAAAATATACAAAGATTGGTATAGCGGTACAGGCGAATTTGCTTTTGATATGGAAGGCCTTGTGAAACAAGTCGCAGGTAAAAATGCTGATGCACTGTACAAGAAGAAAATCCAAAACTACGGGCGGCAATGGGTGCGCGCTTATCGCGCAAAAAATCACGGCATGAATCCGGGTGAAACGGAGCTGTTGGAAGCCTTGCAAAACTGCGTAACAACTAAGGTTTACGGCAGCTATGTTACCGAAAAACATTCATTCTGGTTTGACAGTACAGAAGATATAAAAGCAAGTGACGCAGATTTAATTGCACGTGGTATCGCAAGCGTAACTAAAACGGGCGATGATTGGTACGATGTTAAATGGTTAGATGGAACATCGGGCAAAATAAACGGTGCATATCTGGCAAAGTTACTGAAAGGAGATTACTAAATGGCTAATGAACCTTTAGACGAATTCGACCGCAGATTAAAGGCAAAAAAGGAATATGCTAATTATGGCTTTATTGCTGATATTGACAGCGGCTTGTCACCTGCTGAAACTTTAGGCTATTATGACCTGCAAAAAATGAGCGACGATGAATACAATAAGTTTTCGCAGGCAGTAAAGAGCAATAGCTCACCGACGATTGATACTAGCAGCATTATCAATGACGATAAACCGGGCATAGGCACTGCCGTAATGAACGGCCTTAAAGGTTCTGTGCGTGGCTTATTCGGTGCTGCTAAGGCGGCGATTGATTCTAATATTGAAGCTCACAAGGGTGACAAGAATGTTGTCAAAGAGTATGATCAATCCGAAAATATCAGCAAGGCTTTAGGCTATGTTACCGACGAGATTTTGAAGCGTGAAGAAGTTAAGGCTGATACGGCGGCTGGGCAACTTGGCTATGATTTGGCTGAAAACGGTATTCAGCTTTTAGCGCAGCTTGCGCTGACTAAAGGTGTAGGTGCGGCCGGTGCAACTGCAAAAACTGTACACGCTATCAGCATGCTTTATAATGGCGCAAACATCAGCGGCGAACAATACCTGCGACTGCGCAAAGAGGGCGTAAGCGCAAGCAGAGCAGCGGAGGCTGGCTTGATGAACGCAATCCCGCAGGCAGTATTAGAAGAACTGCCGCTTGGCAGACTGCTTAAAAAGATGCCTGCCGGCAGCGGACTGAAAGCTAAGATATGGGAAGTTACCAAACGTGGCCTTGAAGAAGGTGTTACCGAAGCGTTGCAGGAATTCCCGGAACAGGCTACGGACTTATGGGCAAAGAACCCCGGCGCAAGCACTGCCAAACTTGCGGAAAAGTGGGGTGAGAACTGGCAGCAGAACTTGAAGGAAGCTGGATATAGCGGCCTCATTGGCGCTATCCTTGGCGGCAGTGTTAGCGGCGTAAGCGTTGCCGTTGACAGTGCTGTTGAGCACGTCGCTTTGAAAGCCAACGAAGAACGCAAGGCAAAGTTAGTAGCGGATGCTGAACGAATCAGAGAAACAGGCATTAACCCGGAACGTGCGGCGGCTGAAATTGAAGCGAACAATCCAAACTTTGAGGACGATACTGTTACTGTATCAGCGCAGGACTTGGAAGGCTACAAGCAGACTAGCAATAACAATAAACTTTTTGACGAGTTAGGTGTGACGGCGGAAGAAGTGGCAACTGCGGCGGAGCTGGGACAGGATGTTGATATTAGTCGCGGCAAGTTTACTGCGGCAATGGCTAAGGACACCGCATTGTTTGAAGCTACGAAAGACAATATGTACTTTGACAGCAACGGCGAATTGTCGGACGGCGGCGCAAAGACACGTAAAGAACTGCGAGAAGGCTATAACTTAACCAGACTGGCAAGTACGGAGCTTGACGCAGAACTTGACGCTATTGTTGACAGCGCTACTAAAGCAGGTATGAATAAATCTCATGCCGGCAATTTGCGTTTAGTATTGGAGAGCCGCGCGCTTATTGCAGACCCGGAAAATCCCGCTGCATGGCTACAGAAAAACAAACTGCGTTTTGAGGACGGCGGCAAAGGTACGGCAGGCAGAAAACAAAGAGGCTGGACGCAGAAGGTGTGGGGGCGTGCTAAAGGCTGGAAGCAGAATAGCCAGACTGAAACAAAGGGACAGTTTAGGCAAGCTGATGACGGCACGTATATTATCGACCTTTTCAAGGGTGCAGACGCAAGCACGGCTATCCATGAAACAGGACACTACTTTACGGAAACCATGATTAACGAAGCACTTGCAGACCCCAGCAACACAAGGTTAAATGCTGATGCAAAAAAACTTATGGAGTATGCAGGCATTGACGCTGATGTATGGGCAAGCGGTGATGTTGAAGCAAAGAGAGCCGGGCATGAAAAGCTGGCAGAAGCATTTGAAACCTACATCATGGAAGGCAAGGCGCCTAGTGCTGGCTTGCGTGGAGCGTTCCAGAGGTTCGCTAATTGGTTATCAGCTATTTATAGTAAGATAGCAAGAAGTGAAAATGCGGCAGAATTAACGCCAGAAGTACGGCAAGTGTTTGACAGGATGCTGGCTTGCCGTGAAGAAATTGAAGTTATGGCACGCATGGAAGGCATATTCGGCGGCTTGCCGGAGAATATAATATCCAAGTTATCAGACCAAAACAAAAAGACCTTGCAGGATAAAATCTTAAAGGCTAAAGACAAGGCCGTGGATATTCTGACAAGACGCGCGATGGCTGATTTCAGTGCAAAACGCAGAGCTGAAAAAGCAGCGTTCGTCGAAGAAATACGGCCGCAGATTGAGCAGGCAGTAGCGCAAGAACTTGTCAATCGTGCAAGAGTGCAAGTCGGGCAGGAATTCGGGCAAGAATCAAAACTTGCTAATCCCGCGATTATTGCGAGAAAATACAGGCACGTTTTAGGAAACGTACTGCCAAATTATAATGATATGCTGAACGATACCAACGCCAGCATTGACGATATACTTAATCCGATAGTTGAGTATCTTCAAGCGGAAGTCGACACATACGGCACACTTTCTAAAGAGCGTGTTGCAAACGCCGAAGATATGTTGATTGCTATGTTCAGCAAGTCAAGACAGAAAACTGTTACCAATCCTACATTCGTTGTTGATGAGCACGGCATGGCTCATGCTAACTTCAAGCAAAAAATCAACGAATGGGAAACAATCGAAGCTAATCCGCGTAGGCTTGCAAGAAAATACATTTATGGCAATGAACGTATAAATTACAACGAACTGTTAAAAGATACAAACGGAGCTATTGATGATATTTTGAATCCTATTGCTGATAGAATCGAAAGTGAGCTTGCGGAATATCAAGATACAGTCAAAAGTGAACGTGCGTTTTTTATCAATGGCAAATGGGGCTACTTCGCCGCAACCAATAGAACGGAAGGCAAGTATGCAAATGATTTTGCAGGCATACCGGACCAGAGCGCAGTCTTGGTTGATTTTGGTGAGATAGGCAAGGACGGAAAACGTCATTGGACTAAACGCGCTTTAGAGCAAGCGGATATTGAAGGCCTTGTATTCCATGAAGCAGGCGACAGTATTCGTAATGTCAACTGGGTATCAAGATACGTTCACGATTACGGCGGCAACGTAAGCGACTTGACCAGCAAAAAAGGACGCAGAAGAATTGCCGAAAAGATTGCAAGGGGCGAAGATATAGCAGACTACTACGATTTGCGTAGCACCGGTTTAGATTATGGTGATGCCGAAATTAAGGCAGACTTTAAACATATAGTCGATGAACTGGACAGACTGCAAGCGTTGAAGCATAGACTTGAAACAGACCCCGAAGGTGTAGACCTGGTAAAAGAAAGTAAGCGCAACCAATTATCGCAGGAGCAAAAAGAACTCTTTGACCAGATAGCAGAGGAAAACGGCTATGCCAGCGGCTACGAAATGGCAAGGGAGATCGTCGAAGGTTACACCGTCAATGAGAATGAAAGCAGCGACGTACAGGATAACTGGGCGAGAAACTACATCCGTAATGGCGGTGACAGAGCAAAGCTTAAAAGTGAAGAAGGCTTGAAGGAGATTGCCGAAACTTTGGTAGAGGGTGAGCAGCTTACAGAGCTTAACGAGCTTAAAGCCTTGAAGCACGATCTTGAAACTAACCCGGATAAAGTCGACATTGTGGAGATGAGCAAAAAGCGTGCCTTGTCTAACGAGCATAGAGAACTGTTTGACTGGGTGGCTGACAGTTTGGGCTATGACAGTGGCGATGCTATGGCGCAGGATATTTTGACTTCGCCGAGTGAAAGAGCTATGGTGCGTCAAGAGATTGACAAGGCTGTGAAACGCAGATTCCCCGACTTCATGCAGGAGCGCGAGCAGGCAAGAGAAGCGGCAAGGGAAGCACTCTACAATGACGAAAGCGGCGAAGTGGTTGCACTTGAACAACAGCTTATTGATGAGGCACTAAACGAAATAAGCGACAAGGATATTAAGCAAAAAGAGCGTGAGAATATTGCTAAAGTGCGGAAGCAGAACGCAGATAATTTTGCTAAACGCTATATTCAGACTTTGCCAGCAGGCGAGGTTATGAAGCCGAGAAGATTTGCTATGGCAGAACGCAGAGCGGCAGCTAATGCAAACAAGGCTGCGAAAGCTGGTCTTTTGGAAGAAGCGGCTATGTATAAGCAACAGCAGATGATTAATCACGCTTTGTATCGTGAAGCAGTCAAGGCAAAACATCAGATTGAAAGCGCAAGAAAGTACGTCAAAAAGCAGATGCACAGCAAGAAAGAAGTGTGGGGAACAGAGCAGCACTTCTTCCAAATGTGCGCATTGCTGGAGCGTATGGGCTATCACCGCAAGGACTTTAACACCAACGGCAGAGAAGTGCAGCCGCTTAGCGATTACATTGCAGAGATGCAGGCAAAGTACGGTGACGAAATTATTTCTATGCCGGAGTTTGTTCTGAACCCGAATAATGATTTGACCAATGCGCCGCAGCTTAGCCTTGCGAACTATATGGACGTTATCGACGCGCTGAAAAACATTCGTGCTATTGCAAAGCAGGATACGCAGATGAACAAAATCGCCGCCGGTGAAGCCTTTGAACAGGTTAAGGCTGATACGATAGCACACCTGCAAGAATTGCCGGTAGAGTATGAGGCGGAGATTGGCAGCGACAGCAAAAAGAGCCTGCGTAAGCGAATTGTTGAATGGCCTAAAAATATCGTGGCTACACTGCGTAATGCTGATAACTTTTTCTTGATGATGGATAATTGGACGGAAGAAGGTTATTTTACTAGGGAGTTTTACAACAAAATCAACCATTGTGCAGATATGGAAAGCACAATGCTTGAAAGTTACCAGAACGAGCTTATAGATGCTTTGCAGAAATGGGAACCGGACAAGAAAACAGGTATTGCGCACGAGCAGAGAATTTATTACGAAGAGCTTGGCGGCAGTGCAGATAAGCATGCTTTGGTTGCTATGCTGTGCAACCTGGGCAGTGACAGCAATGCTGCAAGGCTGTGTTCTCAAAAACCGGTAGGCGTAAAGAATTCTGATATATGGGTGGAAGAATCGGAGCTTATCGGCAGAGAAGAAGCAATGCTGCAAACCAAACAAAACCTTATAGAGTTTTTATGTAAGCATCTGACTAAAGCAGATGTTGCCTATGCGCAGGCACGTATCAATGCGGCAAGTAAATTCTGGCCTATGCTGGCAGAAGTCAACCGCAGAACAAAAGGCTTTGAGCCGCCGAAGATTGAAGCGTCACCGCTGGTGCTGAAGCTTGCAAGCGGCGAAAGCGTTGTATTTGACGGTGGCTACTTCCCGTTGGAACGCGATACACGCACCGGCAGTATGCCCGGTAAATTCGACAGAATCGACAGTACCGAAGAAGGCAGCAGACCACCGCAACGGACTTTGGCTACTAATACTGGTTCCAGCAAGGCACGTACTGGCGGCAAGTATCCCGTTGACTTATCGCGCGGCAGTGAGGTTACGGCGGTGAAAAGCACTATTCATGATATTTGTTATCGTGAAACAATGCTTGATTTCAGAAAGATACTGAACGATGAGGATATTTACCGCAATATGGTTGAGCGTTTAGGCGATACCAACGTAAGACTTTTAAGAGAGTTTTTGCAGGCTTGCGCTAATCCATATGGCAATAAGACAGCATATATGGCTGAAAAGACATTTACGAAGATTGCTGACGCTTTGCGTAATGCCACAATGAATATGGCTATTATGTTTAACTTTAAAGCGGCAATGCAGAACATTACTAACATATTTCTTTATGGTAATAGCACAGAAGGCTTTACTCATGCCGACGCTTTCAGAGCATTACTTCGCAGTTTTACAAGCGAAGGCAGAGCAGAAGTAAACGCTATTTGTGCAAAAAGCGCTTTTATGCGTGAGCGTTCGCAAGCGCCAGACATTACGTTAAGGGATATTCAGAAGCGTTCTGATCTTGACCCGATTGAGAAAAAGACGCTGAAATATGGCGCAATGCTGTTAGGCTACACTGATATGATGACTGCAAAGCCGGTATTTGCAGAAGCATACATGAAGAAAATCAACGAAGGCAAGACGGAGCAGGAAGCACTGGACTTTGCGAACGCTGTTATTCGCCGCACGCTGGGCAGTAGCCGTATCCATGATGTGTCAAGCCTGCAACGTAGCAGCGGCTTATTCAGACTGTTTACGATGTTCCAGGGATTCTTCAATACGCAGTTTAACCAATGGGACAGAGAATTTCATATTGCTAAAAGGTTATGGAATAGCGGCGAGAAAAAAGAAATGGTTGAACGGCTGATTGCTTTTGTTGGTGCCAAATTTCTCAGCGTGTGCTTCCTGAACGTGGCTATAGCAGAGCTTTCCTTAACCGCTCCTTTTGAGAAAGACGAGGACGGTTATCGCAAATTGTCAAAAGAGCTTATCAACTACCCGTTGTCTATGGGCGGCCCCGTTGTGCAAGCGGCGAATGTTGGCGTGCAAACCTTGCTAGGTATGAGAAACTACGGCTACAGATTGACAGCGGTGCAAGGTTTGATGGACAAAGGCTTTACAGTTATAAGACGTGCAGGCAAAGTTGCCCGAGGCGAAGAAGGTCCGGGTGAACTAGCAGAGCAGGCGGCGTATGTTTTTGGCGCATGGCGCGGCGTTCCTGCTGGTATCGTCAATATCCTATTCAATAGCCTAGATATTGCTGAGGATAATATGGACTTTGAACTGCAAGACTTGATTAAGCGTCGCCCGCGTTCCGAACGTAAACACGAGCAGTAGCTTATGGTAAAGAAGTAGTAAAATAAAAAAATCTGGCAGTGTAAAAACTGCCAGATTTAAAATGAATATGCTGGTTTATTTTCTTTTGCGTGATATTGATTCGGCTATTTCTGAGCCTGCGCCAAAAACGAGCGTCGCGATTACAGAGAGAATGGCGAGCATTGCTTCAAGCGTGAGATATTGCAGCACAGTTGTGTACCACGTTTCAGCGAAGATGAAGCCTGCTATAATGGCGATAGGCACGCAGACCACGAGTGGAAAGCCCATAAACAATGATAAAGAAAAAATGAATGTGGCTATGCCGTTATCGTGAAACAGAAACGCTGCTCCCGGCGCTACGCTCGTGATGATTGCAGCGAGTAAGTGAAAGCCAAACCAAATTAGTACAAGCATGATAAGCATAAAAAGTATAGGCATATAAAGCACTCCTTTCTTTGCATTATAGTATATCGCAATCGCTATAAAATGTACATAAGAATTTCACAAATGCTCATTGCTAAAGTTAGCAAAATTGTGTGCTAAAATTAAAGAAAGTAAATCATTTAATGTCTATCTAATTTTTAGATAGACATTTTCTTTTTATGAATAAACGAAAGGGGTTGCTATTATGCTTACTCATGTTGACAACAGAATCACATATAGCGGCAATGGAAATGCAACAGAGTTTGCGTATCAGTTTAAAATTTTAGACCGAACGGACATTAAAGTTTTGCTGACAGACGCAGACGGCAAAGAAAAGCTGCTGACTAAAGATTATTATGTTGACGTTGAAAAGAATGTTGTGCGTTATCCAGGTTATGCAGTCGGTGCAGAAGTGCCGGAGAGTGAACGGCCGCCGGTGTTGCCGACAGGTTGGAAACTGACTATTTATAGAGAAGTTCCGGTTACGCAGGAAACAGATTTGCCAGACCAATATCCTTTTAACCAGGTTGAAGATATTGGCGATAAACTGACGATGATTGCGCAACAGCTTACCGACGTTACTAGCAGAAGCTTAAAAATCAGTGTAAATAAAAGTGCTGATATTGATACTACAATTCCGTTCGATGCCGGCAAATCTTTCCGAATTGCGGATGATGGCAAGAGTATTGTACTGACGGAGGACCCGGCGAATGTATTGCCGCTAGCACAGAGTAAATTAGAAGCGACAACGGCGCAGGCTAATATAGCTGCTGCCAAAGCAGCAGCGGCGGCTGAAAGTGAAAGCAAGGCAGAATCTTATGCCGCTAATGCAGATGCTAGTAAAACTGCGGCGGCAGCATCCTCATCAGATGCTGCTAATAGTGCTGCTGTTGCAGCTGGCTACAAGGCGGACACTCTGCTGATGAAAAACGCTGTTGCAGAAAATGTAAAAGCAGCAAAGGAAAGCGAAGCAAACGCAAAGCAAGCAAGTGTAAGTGCAAGCGCAAGCGAAACAGAAGCGAAAGCAGCTAAAGTTGCTGCAAATGAAGCTGCTGCAAATGCCAGCAACAGCGCTAGTGAAGCTAAGCGGTATGAAAGCGAAGCGAATAGCTACGCAGAAAATGCTAAAGAATATGCTGCAACAGCGACAACTAAAGCAAGTGAAACAACAGCTAAGGTTATTGAAGCTACGGACGAGGCTAATAGAGCAAAAGCAGAAGCGGACAGAGCGAAGAGTATAAGTGATAATATTGGCAATCCGGTATCTGATGTAACCGAGAACAACGGCACTGTTACAGTAACGAAGTCAAATGGAACTCAAAGTACCTTTATGGCTTTCCCACAGGATGCTAATGGTACTTTGCCTATTGCAAAAGGTGGCACTGGCGCAACAAGCGCTATAAGCGCATTGAGTAATCTTGGTATATTAGATGCTATCGTTAACGCAAGCGTAAGCGGTAAAACAATAACGTTTACAAAAAAGGATAATACAAAATTTAGCATTGATATGCAGGATACAAATAACGGTATCGTAGCTGCTTTATTAGAACAAAATGGCTACGTAAAATTTGCGAATGGTCTAATTCTGCAGTGGGGAGTTTATACGAGTGGCACGCGTAATGTTACCATAACACTGCCTATAGCTACATCCGTGACATATGCAGTGATAGCGGTGGCGCGCACAGCAAATAACTATGGCTGCTCGGGCTCTCAAAATTGCCAATATGTCTCAAACGTAACCAACAAGACGTTTCAAGCGGGTTCTTACGATGCTGGTAACGGCTATGCTGGATTTTGGTGGCTGTCCATTGGCAAAGCCTAGGCCTTACCAAAAGCGCACCAGTTAAAACCTGCATAACCATTTCCATTGTCATACATATTGGCGATAAAACTCGTATTATTTTGGCTTTTTACGCCGAAATTACTGTTGCTACCACTCAGGTTACCGCTGCTTTTCGGGACACCAACAACGCTGTATAAGACGTTAAACGCAATGGGAAACGTTACCGTGGTATCTCTATGAGTCACATTGCTACTTCCCCACTGCTACATACCTACAGCAATATAGTTGATATTCGTACCTCTGTACGTCGGCCAAATCATAGAGCTGTTAGTTCTGGCAATCCATGACGTGTTTTCAAACGTAGCACCGGACCACGATTCTTGCGCCGTAGTAATACAGTAAAATTTTTGGAATGATAGCGAAAAATTTAGCGTTGCAGCAGTGCTTCTTCCCCACTGCGCAGAAAGGCTCATAACGTCTTAATTTAAACCTACGCTTATCATTACACCTAAATCATTAAAAAAATCGCCCACAGGCAAAATCTGTGAGCGTAGAAAGGAAAAAACATGAACGATAAAAGAGTAAATCAATATCTTATCCTGCCAGAAGCAGGACAGAGAAAAGACACAAAGCTCGCAGTTGAGCATAGCGAAGAGCAAATCGCTGAGCTGCTTAAACAAGGCTATGTAATCGTCAATCATGATGATTTTAACAAATTAATCGGTAATGCTGACGGTGAATATCTTATTGCTGATGACGGCCGTGTATATCCAAAACCTGCACCTACCGATGCAGAGCTGCTGGCAGCTGCTAAGCCTGCAAAAATCGCAGCGCTTAAAGCAGAGAGAGATGCTGCAGAGGTAGAGCCTATTACCTATAACGGTAACAGATATGATTACGATGACAAGGCAAGGGAGCGCATTAATGCAGCTATCATTGCTCTTGATGTACAGGGAGCTGATGCGTCCATTGATTGGACTACGGCAGATAATGCCGATGTCAAGGTAACAGCTGACGATTTGCGTATGGTAATCGCCATGATTGCACAACGCTCAAACGCCCTACACGTGGCGTATAGAGCCGCTAAGGATAAGGTAGAGGCTGCGACAACTGTTGCTGAGGTTGATGCTGTTACTCTCAACCTTTAAAACGGCTCAAAACCTTGCTGTGACGGCGTTTGGGGCACATCAGACTGATGTTGGCCAACGTGTAACACGTTAGCAACATCAAATCCCTCGATGCAGCAAGGCTTAACAGTGCCAGCTCCTAGCAGATAAGCAACACGTTAGCAACACAGCCTATATCATATCAATAGCCTTTTTAAGCTCGTGCAGGCTCTTATGCGTGTACACGCCTTTTGTCACGCCCTGGCTGGCGTGGCCTAAGATACGCTTGACGGCCGTCTCGTTAGCTCCGGCGTTGTCGAGCATCGTGGCACAGGTATGGCGGCACTCATGCGGCGTGTGATGACAATTAGTCACGTCCATGACGTTGTCAAATCGCGCCCGGAAGCGGTGATAGGACAGAGCAGCGCCATCATCTACAGTGATGAGCGTTTTGCCTGGCTTATCCATCCACAGTTTAAAATAGGGCAGCGCCTTACGGCTTATGGGTACAGCTCTGTTGCGACCGGCCTCAGTCTTGCTGTTACGGACGATAAAGTAACGCTGCTTGAGCTTGACGTCACTTTTCTGGATGGCCAAAAACTCACCCGGCCGCACGCCGCTGTAACACATCATCACGATGCACATCGCCCAGCACGACAGCTCAGCATCACTGTTGGCCAGCTTTTTAACACGATTGAGCTGGCGGGTGATAAACGGCTTTTTGGGATATTTGGTAACCTTTTTGTCGATGTCGATGTAGCAGGTTATATCGGCTGCCGCCGGTATAATCTTATATTTGACCGCATACTCGTACATGAGATGCATCAGCTGACGGCATTTCTTGGCATAGCCGATATTGCGACGGCTCATGCCACGGATTACACCCTGCAGGTCGGATATCTCCAATTTTGCAAACGGGCGGGCGTGCAGCTCACGGCAATGCTTAAAGGCAGCCTTATAGTTGTTGGCCGTTGACTTTGCTATCTTAGGGTAGCGCTCAGCAGCCATCAGCCGATATACCTCAGCAAAGGTTATCGTGGCCGGGGCAAACAGTGACGGGTTTTTGTTGTAGTCGACCAAAAACGCTAAAGCGTCCTCATACGTGGCGTATTGGCCGATTATCTTTTGGCGGCCGTCGATATACTTGCGGACGATGTAGGGGCGGCGTCTGTTGCCGCTGTAGCAGGCTATTGAGCCAAATCCATTAGGTAATTTCATTTTTTTATCATCTCCTATACAGTTAAGTATAGGGCAGAAAGAGAGGTAATTTTTATGGCAAATAAAAATATTTCTAAGGTCGTTTATGGCGGCAAAACATTGATTGACTTGACGGCCGATACCGTCACTGCTGACAAGCTGCTCAGCACCTACACCGCGCATGACAAGAGCGGCGCACTCGTTACCGGTACCTGCACATTTGATGCCGATACCAGCGATGCTACCGCGGCCGTAGCTGAGATTTTGGCAGGAAAGACCGCTTACGTCAACGGCAACAAGCTGACCGGCACAATGAGAAACAACGGCGCTGTCACCGGCACCATCAGCACCAAGGATGAGTCCTACACCATCCCCATCGGTTACCATGACGGCTCCGGCAAGGTGGCCATCAGCACCACTGAGCAGGCCAAGCTCATCGCTACTAACATCCGCTCCGGTGTCAAGATTTTGGGTGTTACCGGTACAATGAGCGGTACTGAGGGCGCTAAGGCTCAGGCCAAGACTGCTACGCCGTCTACTACGCAGCAGACCATCTTGCCGGACAGCACCGGCGGCTACAACTATCTGTCTCAGGTCACCGTCGAGGCTATCCCGTACACCGAGTCTGACAATGCTGCCGGAGGCACAACCGTAACCATAGCTTAAAGGAGGCATGTAATATGGCGGTAAACAAGATTATATACAACGGGGAGACACTGGTAGACCTGACCAGTGATACAGTCACCGCCGATGATCTGGCCGCCGGCGTGACCGCTACCGGGGCTGACGG
>ERZ791617.568-NODE-568-length-22008-cov-4.27951_pt1 | contig 22008 bp, 20 predicted proteins | sample MGYA00510272_ERZ791617 | MGnify/ENA primary metagenome ERZ791617 (study PRJEB30046, sample SAMN00715200) | human gut metagenome | study: EMG produced TPA metagenomics assembly of the A metagenome-wide association study of gut microbiota in type 2...
CCCCCTCTATCTCCCCCTAAAAATCCGATTAAGCGAGAGAAGAAGAAGCTTGTTTATTCTTCCGAGCGTGAGGATTTTATCTAAAGCGGGGAGGACTGGTTTGTCCGCTTCTTGAGAGTCCTTGTGTGTAGTTTGTCCGTATCTTGAGGGTCCTCTTGAAAGGTCTGCTAATTGTATTTTTATACAATAATACTGTGAATATCCTATGTATAAAAACAGGAGATGGATATGATTTTTATAGCATGTTGAAACAAGCTGAAATAGATGTCCAATCAACTTCAAATAGAAAGTTACCGAATTTCTATGAGAAAGTTACGGACTTTCTATTGGAAAGTTACCGAATTTCTAAATGATGACAAAATAACGTGCTCACAGAGGCTTTCCGCTGTTGCTATAAATACCTTGTATTGACGTGCAGAACAATGTGGTTATTTATACAGATTCACTGTTTATTTATGCATTTATGTCGTTTGTTTATCCATATAGCTCATTTGGATATTCTATCACTCCATTTTCCGGATAAACCATAAAAAAGAACACACACGACTACATGGTATTGCTTTATTTTGTATATTTGCACTCGTTGGCAAACTTTAAATAAGGTACTATGACAAACGACAAGAAACAAAAAACGGGAAAGGTGTATAAATCGAAGATTGACGCATTGCTTGTCATCCCCATACTGATTCTCTGCTGCGGCACTCTCTATATGCCGCTTACAGATGATTTCCATCTAACGCCGTTTCTGATATGTCTGGCGTCTGTAATATTATGCGTCATGCCATTGTTCAGTACGAAGTACATCATACGGAACGGCCGTCTTATAGTGAAATGCTACTTCATATCATTTGCGGATATCGACATTCACTCCATCAGAAGGATTGAACCAACGAGAAGTGCATTCAGCGCTCCAGCCTTGTCGCTCGACCGTATCCTTATAACCTACAACAAATATGACGAGATTGTTGTCTCGCCCAAGAACAAGAAGGCTTTCCTTGACGACCTTACTGCTATCAACAACGGAATAGAGATAATAGAAAAGAAGAAGAAATGAGATAACAGGGGCGACTAATCCTGGTCCTGCTCCAGAGTCTGCGTCTTTGGCCAGTTGACGAGAAAGAGCTTCTCCGTGGCTCGGGTGAAAGCGGTATAGAGCCAATGGATATAGTCGGGAGTAAGCATATCGTCGGTCATATAGCCCTGGTCGAGATAAACATGTGCCCACTGTCCGCCCTGCGCCTTATGGCACGTTACGGCATAGGCGAACTTCACCTGCAGGGCATTATAGTATTTGTCGGTGCGCACATGCTTCATGCGGTCGGCTTTCAAGGGGATGTCGGCATAGTCGGCAAGGACACCGTTGAAGAGCTGTTCGCTCTGTTCGTGTGTCAGCGATGGCGACTCCGACTGCAGGGAATCAAGTATAACGGTAGCTCCAAGCTCATAGTTGTCGTAGTCGGGAAATTCAAGTAGCAAGTCAGCAAAGCGTAAGCCATACAGCTCCTGCATATTACGCACCCGACGCACCTTGGCACGGTCGCCATTGGCTATGAATGATATGTTCTGAACAGAATCGCTGGAAGAGTGAGGATTGCCATTGTCAGTAGAGCCTTGAGGAGGGACTTGCGAGTTGCGGGAGTCCTGGGCAGTCCAGAAGTAGTTGTTGCGCACAACCATAAGCATGTCGCCCGGCGTCAGCTCCTCCTCTCTGCCGAGCACCATATTCCTTATACCATTATTATATATATTAGCCCGTTTGTTGCTGCGTGTGACGACCATCGTCTCGTCATACCCCACGGCACTATAGCTTCCGGCAAGACTCTCTATCAGCTCGTCGCCAGGCACCATGACGATGTCGGCAAAGCCCTTGAAACAGATTTTAGGCAGTTGCGTTATCTCATCGTGGGTTATCATCTGGCGTATTACATTTGCGTTATAGAGGATGCCGGAATCGGCAGCCTGGCGCAACACCTCGTTGAGGTTTACGGAATACATATCCAAGCCATACGCCCCGCTTATCATATCTGCCATCAGGGCCGGCGATTCATCTTCGCCCACAGGAGGCAGCTGAGCACGGTCGCCGACAAGCATCAACCGGCAGTTGTCGCCGGAATAGACATATTCCATAAGGTCGTCGAGCAGACAGCCTGCCGAACTGCCCTGCCCCACCGGAAAAAGAATCATTGGAAATCATTGAAGCCTCATCAACGACAAAAAGCGTGTCGCGCTGTTTGTTGAAGTTCAGATTGAAGCCTGTCATGTCGCCGGTGAACGTCTTCTGCCTGTATATACGCCGATGGATAGTGAATGCAGGGATTCCGGCATTCATAGAGAGCACCTTGGCGGCACGGCCTGTCGGCGCAAGCAGCACAACTCGCTGCCTTAGTCCAACCAGGGTCTTTACCATAGCTGCCGTGAGCGAAGTCTTTCCAGTACCGGCAGAACCACACAACACCATGGCAGGACGAAGCTCCCTGCTCGCCATAAAACAAGAGAAGACAGAGACTGCCCTTGACTGTTCTTCAGTAGGAGCATGACCGAAAGTTTCCATCACAATAGCTGTTAATTCTTCTTTCTTCATCGTTATTTTGGGCTAAACATTTGATATTACAAATAATTTGGTGTAAATTTGCAGTTAGTCGTTCTGCGAAACAACAGGACAAAGGTAATGCAAACATTTCTTTCTGACAAAAAGATATGATAAAAATAAAACTCAACCATATATTATCTGCCATCGTCGTGGGGCTGCTCATACTCTGCTGGGCAAGCGTATACACGCCAATGCACTTCAACAACGTGAAGAATGAACGGGAAAGGGCTGTCAAGGAAAGACTCATTGCCATACGCAAGGCTGAGGAGATATTCAAACAAAGGAACGGCACCTATGCCGCCACCTTCAAACAACTCATTGACAGCAAGCTCCTTGCCGACTCGATGCAGTATGTGCCATACTCCGACAAACAGACCTTTGAGCTGACCACCACCATACACATGGGGAAATCCAAGACACCGGTATCGCTGATGGAATGTGGCACGCAGTATGCTGTTTATCTGAACGGGATGGACGAGAAGCAGATAAAAGACATTACGGAAGAGGCTAACAACAGGGGAGACTTCCCCGGACTAAAAATCGGAGACATAACAACACCTAACGACAATGCAGGAAACTGGGAATAACATAGCAGCACAGAGAGTGGCGGAACGCCTCACGATAAGAGTAGGACAGTCTTCATTGGCTTTTGCCTATAAGAAGCAAGACGGGAACTATGCGTTTCTCCCATACAACATAAAGAACGGCATCTCTATGGCGGCAAACCTCAGAGAGGCTCTTAAAGACGAGAACCTGAACATCGGCACATGGAAAAAGGCTCTTGTGCTTATAGACTCTCCCGTGGTGATGGTGCCGATAGACGAATACAACGAGCAGAACAAAGAAGTTCTCTACAACTATTCCATCACCGGACAGGACGACTGCGCCGCGCTGGCAACGATACTGCCATCGGTAAATGCCGTGGCTTTATACTCTCTGAACAAGGACCTGAGAATGGTGCTCACCGACAACTTCACGGATATAAAGATTCATCCGGTGTGCGCATCAATGTGGAGGCATCTGCAACGCAGAAGTCTTTCCGGCAACAACGAGAAGCTATACTGCTATTTCCACGACAGCAAGATGGAGATCTGTTGCTTCAGGAAAAACAGATTCAGATTCTCAAACTGCTTCTGCGCTACACACACAGATGACGCCGCATACTTCATACTTGCGGCATGGCAGCAGCTTGGAATGAATGCCAAGACCGACGATATATATATATTAGGAGAGATATGCGAACCTGAGAAACTAAAAGAAGCTCTCAAGAAATACGTAGGCAACGTGTACACGATAAAGCCATCGGCTGATTTCAACCGCCATCCGCTGACGCAAGTTGCCAACATACCGTTCGATATGATTACTACTCTATTAAGATAGAAAAGAAACATGAGAATTATTACAGGAACATACAAAGGAAGACGCTTTGAAGTGCCACGCACCTTCAAAGCACGACCCACTACCGACTTCGCAAAGGAGAACATCTTCAATGTGATGAACGGATATATAGATTTTGACGGGGCGACAGCCCTCGACCTGTTTTCCGGAACAGGAAGCATCTCGCTGGAACTCGTATCACGAGGATGCAAACAGGTGATAAGCGTGGAAGCCGACCGCGACCACCATGCCTTCATAAAGCAATGCGTGGCAAAGCTTGGCGTAGACAACTGCGTCACCATCAGAGGCGACGTGTTCAGATTCATCAAAGGCTGCAAACAGCAATTCGACTTCATCTTTGCCGACCCGCCATACGCTTTGCCGGAACTGAACAAGATTCCGGAACTGGTATTCAAAGCCAACATGCTGAGCGAAGACGGAATATTCGTGTTTGAACATGGCAAGAAGAATGACTTCTCCAATGACCCACACTTCGTGGAACACAGAGAATACGGAAGCGTGAACTTTACCATATTCTCCAACAAAGGAAAGGACAACGACAAGTGATAGACCACGCCACCATAGAAAAGATAAAGGAAGCCGCAAACATTGTTGATGTGGTATCGGAATTCGTTTCACTTAAAAAAGTAGGAGCGAACTATAAGGGTCTGTGCCCTTTCCACAACGAGAAGACTCCATCTTTCTATGTCTCGCCGGCACGAGGAATATGCCATTGCTTCTCATGCGGAAAGTCGGCAAACCCCGTCAGCTTCATCATGGAACAGGAGCAGATGACCTATCCCGAGGCGCTGCGATGGCTGGCAAACAAATACCATATAGAGATACGGGAACATGAACTAAGCGACGAAGAGAAGAAAGAGCAGAACGACCGCGAGAGCATGTTCATCGTAAACAAATGGGCTATGGACTACTTCCACGACATACTTCTGAACGATGTTGACGGCAGGGCTGTAGGCATGCAGTATTTCAGAAGCCGCGGATTCCGTGACGATATCATTGAGAAGTTCCATCTCGGATTCTCACTGCCGTCGCGAAACGCCCTTGCACAGGCTGCACTGGAGAAAGGATACAACGAGAAATATCTCGTGGCAACAGGACTGTGCTTCAAAAGGGACAACGGAGAACTCGTGGACAAATACTCGGGCAGGGTGATGTTCCCATGGATTGGCGTGAACGGAAACGTAAGAGCCTTCGGCGGACGACTGCTTGACGCAAGGACGAAGGGGGTACAACAGAAATACATCAACTCTTCTGACTCTGACATATATCATAAGGAACGGGAACTATACGGCATCTATCAAGCCAAGAAGGCAATAGCTAAGGAGAACTGCGTATATATGGTGGAGGGATATACCGACGTCATATCCATGCACCAATGCGGTATCGAGAACGTGGTGGCTAACTCAGGAACGGCACTCAGCTTCTACCAGATAAGACTTCTGCACCGGTTTACAGAAAACATAGTGTTGCTGTATGACGGTGACGCCGCTGGTATACATGCTGCCATGAGAGGTATCGACATGCTGCTTTCCGAAGCGATGAAAGTGAAAGTGTTGCTGCTGCCCGACGGCGATGACCCGGACAGCTTTGCAAGGAAACACACTGCCGACGACTTCAGACAATATATACTTGACCACCAGAAAGACGTAATAGAATTCAAGACGGAATTCATGCTCAAAGGCGTTACCGACCCGATAAAGCGCTCCGAGGCTATAAGCAGTATCGTGAAGAGCATATCGGTGATAGAGGACCAGATCGTACGCGCCACATACCTTCAGGACACTGCCCACAGAATAGGAATGAACGAGGCTACACTGATTGCCACAATGAACAAGTTCATACGCAGCGGACAGGATGCACAGGCTAAGGAACAGCAACGGCAACAACAAGGACAAGCTGCTGCACAGCCGGAGCCTCTGCGACCGGCAACACCGCAGCAACAGGCAAAGAAAGTGGAATACATGCTCATACAGGCTGTAGTAAGGCATGGCGAACAGATTATATACGACAATGTGGAAACGGCTGACGGACAGACTACATCACTCAATGTGGCACAATATATCAGCTACGACCTGGGAGCGGACGAACTGACTTTCTCCTTACCTATATATAATAAGATTCTGCAAGAAGCCTTGGAACACAGCTCTGACCCTGGATTCAAGGCTGAAGAATTCTTCATGAAACATCCGGACATGGAGATAAGCAAGGTGGCTACGGAGATGTCGTTCGACAAATTCCAACTGCGCAAAGGAGCAAAGCTGCGCAGCGGAGAAGAAGTGTTACGAGAACAGATAGTACATCTCGTACTTGACTTCCGCATGGATTTCGTAAAGGAGAAACTGAAGAAGCTGCAGATCGAGATTGCTCAATGTACTGGTGACAACGAAAGGATGATTTCACTGATAAAAGACTATCAGGAGACTCAGAAACTACGTAACACCATAGCCAGGGAACTGGGAAACGAAATCATAATATAAAAAAAATATATATATGGTATACCTGTACTGGATAATATTTATCGTCTACTCGGCAATGGTTGTCGGCACTATAACAACAGTGCTCATGGACAACAGACAACCTGTGAAAGCCATGGCTTGGATCATGGCGGTAATGTTCATGCCGATAATAGGTATCATATTCTATTTCTTCTTCGGACAAAACACAAGAAAGGAGAAACTTATAAGCCAACACAGCCTTGACTTGCTGACGAAAAGCTCTATGCTTGAATTTGCCGTGCAGAAAGACCTGAAGGTTCCTGACGAGAGCAAGACTCTCGTAAAGCTCTTTGCTTCGCAAAACTGGGCGCTGCCATTCAAAGACAACGAGATTGACATATACACCAACGGATACACCTTCTTCGCAGAACTGATAAAGGAAATAGGAAAAGCTAAGAAGAGCATCCATCTCGGCACATATATCATGGAGGCTGACGCTCTGGGAAACCTGATTGCAGACATACTGATAGACAAGGCGAAAGAAGGTGTGGAGATAAGACTCGTATACGATGACGTGGGATGCTGGAACGTAAGCGACAAATTCTTTAACCGCATGCGCAATGCCGGCATCCTGGTAGAAACATTCATGCCGGTGAGATTTCCGGCTTTCACAAGCAAAGTGAACTACCGCAACCACCGGAAACTTTGTGTCATAGACGGAAAAGTGGGATTCATCGGAGGCATGAACATTGCCAAACGATATATCGTGGGCAACGGAAAACAGAAATGGCGCGATACTCATATGAAAATACGTGGCGGCGCGGTATATGCCATACAGAGAGCATTTCTCGTGGATTGGTATTTCGTATCGGGCGAACTTATCTCCGACCGCAAATACTATCCTGAGCTTGACGGCACGATAAAGAATGACAAGATTATACAAATCGTGACAAGTAGCCCTGTCAGCAAATGGCCTGACATAATGCAAGGCTACGTAAGAATACTGCTTGAAGCACGCCACTATGTATATATGGAAACCCCTTACTTCCTGCCAACAGAGACTGTCATGTCGGCTATGCGCATTGCAGCCCTCGCCGGTGTGGATGTGCGTATCATGATTCCACGGCATGGCGATGCCAAGTTTGTGGAATGGGCAAGCCGCTCTTATGTGTTCGAGACGATACAGGCTGGCGTGAAGGTTTATCTGTATCGTGCGGCATTCAACCACTCCAAACTGCTCGTCTGTGACGACAACGTGTGTACCTGCGGCTCAACAAACATTGACTTCCGTAGCTTTGAGAACAACTTTGAGGCAAACGCCTTTATTTACGGCAAGGAGACGGCACTGCAATTCAAGCAAATCTTCATGGATGACATTAGACACAGCGTTTATGTGACTGAAAAGATGATTAGTCAGAAACGTCCTTTCATCAACCGGCTGTGGGAATCTCTCGTCAGGTTGCTTTCTCCTCTATTATAATAAAAAGGATTACAATAAAAGGGGTGGAACATTTGCCATACAGGAATACTTGCCACAACAAGTATTCAGTTTCACCCCTTCTTTTTATCCCAAATCGATTATTAGGACGTTTATTTCTTTCTTGTATCAGGCAGGAAGCCTGCCACTACTCCAAGCAACGGAAGGAATGCACTTATCTGGAATATGAACTCTATGCTCGTAAGGTCGGCAAGCCATCCGAAGAAGGCAGAGCCAAGTCCTCCAAGACCAAACATCAGTCCGAAGAATATACCTGCAATAAGCCCCACCTTATCAGGCATAAGATCTGTGGCATACACCACTATTGACGAAAAGGCAGAGGCTATGACGAGTCCCGACATGAATGCCATAAAGACCGTCCAGCCAAGGCTATCCATAAACGGCAATGCAATGGCAAAAGGTGCTGCTCCCAAGATGGAAATCCATATCACATATTTCCTGCCGAATCTGTCGCCGAACATTCCTCCTGCCACAGTGCCTAAGGCAAAGGCAAAGAGGAAAGCGAAAAGACATAGCTGCGATGCGCCGATGCCTATATGGAACTTGTCCATAAGGAAGAAGGTGAAGTAGCTTGTAATGCATGCCGTATAGAAATACTTTGAGAATATGAGCAACACAAGGATTACAAGAGCCCAGTGCTTGCGTGCCGACGATATGTCGGTGTTCGGTTGCGGCTTGGCTATGTTATGGCGCACGGCATAGGCAAGCTTTGACTTGTACCAGCCACCGACACGTATCATTATAATGGAGGCAAGCACAGCAGCAATGGCAAACCATGATATTGCCCATTGTCCAAAGGGAAGCACTATTGCCGCAGCAAGCAACGGTCCTACAGCAGACCCGCCATTACCACCTACCTGAAATATCGATTGTGCAAGACTCTTCCTGCCTCCTGATGCCATCTGGGCTACACGAGAAGCTTCGGGATGGAATATAGCAGACCCGAATCCGATAACACTAACCGACAGTATCAGCAACCAGAACTGTCCGGCAAAGGCAAGCAAAAGCAGACCGACAAGCGTGAAACACATACCAAGAGACAAAGCAAAGGGTTGCGGATGCTTGTCTGCATACAGACCGGTAAAGGGCTGGAGTATGGACGAAGCCATTTGAAAGACAAATGTGATGAGTCCGATTTCCGCAAAAGTAAGCGAAAAGTTTTCTTTTATTATCGGATATATTGCCGGCACCACCGACTGTATCATGTCATTCAGGAAATGCGAGATGCTGATAATGACAAGTATTGAATATGCCGTACCCTCAGCAATATGGTTGTCCCCCTTCAGTTTATTGGTTATTGATTTTAACTCCATCGTTTATTCTTCTTATCTTACATACTTTTTAAAAAACGATGCAAAATTAATAATATTTTCTGTTTTAAAGACAAGAAAACGCATTCATCTTGGAAGAATAATACACCTTATATATAATAAGGTTAAAGACTTCGTCATCCTACTGTCAAAAGTTTCAGATTAAATCGCAAATAATGATGTTTGACTTAAATCAAAAATACGTATCTTTGCAAAAAATAAACTACATCTCTACGTAACAATAAAACAGTATTGTTGTTTTGCGACAGAGTTGTTCAATCCTTACCAACAGGAATTTAATACAAAAAACATATAATGGAAAATAACAGATATTTCTTTGCAGTGGACTTGGGAGCCACAAGCGGAAGGACAATCATCGGAACACTGACCGAAGGTAAAATACAACTTGAAGAACTGACTCGATTCGAGAACAACCTCATCGAGACAGGAGGACATTTCTATTGGGACATCTTCGCCCTGTACAACGAAATCATCAAAGGACTGAAGCTGGTGGCAAAAAGACAGCTGCCTATCGTAAGCATCGGTATTGACACCTGGGGTGTTGACTTCGTGTGCATAGGAGAAGACAATGCCATACTGCGCAACCCTATCGCCTATCGCGACCCATTCACATTCGAGGCAATGGACGAGTATTTCGAGAAATGCGTGGACAAAAAGAAGGTTTACGACACCACCGGAATACAATTCATGAACTTCAACTCTTTGTTCCAGCTCTATGCCATGCGCAGAGAGAACAACACCGCACTCAACAACGCGAAGAAGATTCTCTTCGTTCCGGATGCCCTTTCCTGGATGCTTACAGGCAAGGATGTATGCGAATATACTATCGCATCAACAAGTCAGATGCTTGATCCAAGAACAAAAGAACTCGACAACGAGCTGCTCAAGAGCGTTGGTCTGACACGCGACAAGTTCGGAATGATGGTTAATCCCGGCACATGCATCGGCACACTGACAAAAGAGGTACAGAAGATGACTGGCTTAGGAGCCATACCGGTAATTGCCGTGGCTGGTCATGACACTGGTAGTGCCGTGGCTGCCGTACCGGCAAGAGACGAACATTTCGCATATCTGAGCAGCGGCACATGGAGCCTGATGGGTATCGAAACAAGAGATGCCATAATAAACGACCTGAGCTACGAACGCAACTTCACCAACGAGGGTGGTATAGAAAGCACGACACGATTCCTGAAAAACATCTGTGGAATGTGGCTTCTGGAACGCTGCCGCAAGGAATGGGGAGAGGATGCACCAAGAGACTACAGCATTCTGCTTGCCGAGGCAATGGCGACCAAGCCATTCCAGAGCATCATCAATCCTGACGACAAGATGTTTGCCAACCCTGCCAATATGCAGGAAGCGATAAAGGAATATTGCAAAAAGAGCGGACAGCATGTTCCGGAAGGCTATGCGGAAGTATGTCGTTGCATATTTGAAAGCCTTGCCCTGCGCTACCGCCAGGTGTTCGGCTATCTGAAAGAGATGGCTTCGTTCCCTATCAACACCCTGCACATCATCGGTGGAGGTTCGCTGAACAAATATCTCAACCAGTTTACAGCAAACTCTACCGGCGTTGAGGTTCTTGCCGGACCACAGGAATGTACGGCTCTCGGAAACATCATGATGCAGGCTAAATCTGCCGGCGACGTCGATGGCATATTCGATATGCGACGTATTATTGCAGACAGCGTCATCATGACACGCTTCGAACCACAGGACAAAGAGCTTTGGGACGAAGCATACAAGAAATATCTTGAAATCGTGAATATTAAAGATTAGAATTACAAATAAATAAAATCTAAAGAATATGAAATCAGAACAAATTACAAAAGCTTATGAAATGGCGAAAGAGCGCTATGCCGCTCTTGGAGTAGATACAGACAAGGCTATCGAGATTCTCGAGAAGACACCTATATCCCTGCATTGCTGGCAGGCTGACGATGTTGTCGGCTTTGAGCGCAATGTGGCAGCATCTGGAGGTATACAGACAACAGGTAACTATCCTGGAAAGGCACGCAACATCGACGAATTGCGTCAGGATGTAGAAAAAGTAAAATCTCTGCTTGCAGGAACATACCGTCTTAACCTTCACGAGACATACGGTGAGTTCGGAGGACAGTTCGTTGACCGCGACCAGGTTGAAGCAAAGCACTTCGAAGGATGGATGCAGTGGGCTAAAGAACACAATATGAAGCTCGACTTCAACTCTACTTCTTTCTCTCATCCGAAGAGCGGAAACCTTACTTTGGCTAACCCGGATAAGGAAATACGTGACTTCTGGATTGAGCATACAAAGCGTTGCCGCCGCATCGCTGATGCCATGGGTAAGTTCCAGAATGACCCTTGTATCATGAATATCTGGGTACACGACGGAAGTAAAGACCTTACTGTAGAGAAGCTGCGCTACCGCGAGATATTGAAGAACAGCCTTGACGAGATTCTTGCAGAGGAACTGCCTGGAATGAAATCATGCCTTGAGGCTAAACTGTTCGGAATCGGACTGGAGGCTTACACCGTTGGTTCCAACTACTTCTATACCGGCTATTGCGCAAAGAACAACGTAATGTACACACTCGACACCGGTCACTATGAGCCTACAGAGAATGTTTCTGACGCTATCTCTGCACTGCTGCTTTATGTTCCAGAGTTGATGCTCCACGTATCTCGTCCTATGCACTGGGATTCTGACCACGTGACACTGTTCGACGACAACACACGCAACCTCTTCTCTGAGATTGTACGTGCAAATGCTCTTGACCGTGCACATATCGGACTCGATTACTTTGATGCTTCAATCAACCGTATCGGTGCTTACATCATCGGTGTGCGTGCTGCACAGAAGTCATTGCTTCAGGCTCTGCTTGAACCGACAGCTACTCTCCGCAAATATGAGGACGAGGGCAAGCTGTTCCAGCGTCTCGGTCTGCTCGAAGAGGCTAAAACTCTACCATTCGGCGCCATCTATGACTACTTCAACATGAAGAACAACGTGCCTGTAGGCGAGGAGTATTTTGCTGATGTAGAGAAATACGAGGCTGAAGTTCTTTCCAAGAGAAATTAATTCTAAACAATAAATCAAAGCTACAACAATGAAGGTCGGAGACATTCGGACACTCGGTGTCCTCTGAATGGCTTCCGGCCTTTATTCTTATAAGTCATGGAAATAATAATTGGTTTACTTATAATAGCCATCGGCGCATTCTGCCAGTCAAGCTGCTATGTGCCGATAAACAAGATAAAGGATTGGAGTTGGGAGTCTTACTGGTTAGTGCAAGGCATCTTTGCCTGGATAACATTCCCCCTGCTCGGAGCATTGCTTGCCGTGCCGGAAGGTCACTCCTTGTGTGAACTGTTTGCCGCAAGCAACTCGTTCAATATATGGATGACTGTGTTGTTTGGTGCTCTATGGGGAGTGGGCGGACTGACATTCGGACTCTCTATGCGTTACCTCGGTGTTGCTCTCGGACAGAGCATTGCGCTTGGCACTTGTGCCGGATTAGGAACGATAATGGGACCTGTATTGCTGAATATATTCTTCCCGGAAGAGGATGCCCTCAGCAAACTGACTTTCGCAGTAATCATCGGTGTTGTTGTAACATTACTCGGAATAGCAATAATCGGCGTGGCTGGCTCTATGAAGGCTGCTTCTCTATCGGAAGAAGAGAAGAAAGCGGCTGTGAAGGACTTCAACTTCCCGAAAGGACTGGCTATCGCATTGCTCGCAGGATTCATGAGCGGATGTTTCAATGTGGGATTGGAATTCGGAAAGGACATAAACTTCGGAGACTTGACACCTGACATGTACAAGACATTGCCGGCAACACTGCTTGTTACACTTGGAGGATTCGTTACAAATGCCGTATACTGCTTCTTCCAGAACTACAAGAACAACACTTGGGGAGACTACAAGAAAGGCAATGTTTGGTTTAATAACCTTCTCTTCTGCGCACTTGCTGGCGGATTATGGTATAGCCAGTTCTTTGGATTGTCGTTAGGAAAAGGATTCCTTACAGAATCGCCTACGCTGATGACGCTGTCGTTCTGCATACTAATGGCACTCAATGTTGTTTTCTCTAATGTTTGGGGTATTATACTGAAAGAGTGGAAAGGTTGTTCTCAGAAGACCATCGCCGTTCTTATCCTCGGTATAGCAGTACTGATATTATCATCCTTCCTGCCACAAATGATATAAGCTGTTTACCTACAATACAGATTATTTTATCATTTGTATATAAGTACATACATTTAGACTTGCCGTATATGTTGAAATATAACATATACGGCAAATTTAGTTACTATATGGCTACAAATTTACACTTTTAGCAAAAAAAGATTAAGTATTCAACATCGGTGTTTACTTTTTATCATATACATTACATGTTTTTTATAAAAAAGATGTAATTTTGCAGAAAATTCAGTTGAAACAAATAATTATTAAAACACCGATAAAGGATTATGAAGAAGATTAGAGCTGCCGTTGTTGGTTATGGCAACATCGGCCACTATGCAGTCCAGGCTCTTGAGACTGCTCCTGATTTCGAGATTGCAGGTATAGTAAGACGCAATGGTTCAGAGAACAAGCCCGCAGAACTGGCACAGTATGATGTTGTTAAAGATATCACGGAACTGAAAGACGTTGACGTGGCAATTCTTGCTACTCCAACCCGTAGCTGCGAGGAATATGCGAAGAAGATACTTGCCCTTGGCATAAACACCGTTGACAGCTTCGATATACACACAAGTATTCTCGACTACCGTGCTTCCCTTATGCAAGAATGCAAAGACAACAATACCGTTGCCATCATTGCGGCAGGATGGGATCCGGGATCTGACTCCATCGTACGCACACTGATGCAGAGCCTTGCCCCGAAGGGATTATCATACACAAACTTTGGTCCAGGCATGTCAATGGGACATAGCGTCTGCGTCCGTTCCAAAGAGGGAGTGAAGAATGCGCTGTCAATGACTATTCCTAAGGGTGAAGGACTTCATCGCCGTATGGTTTATGTGGAACTTGAAGAAGGCGCAAGCCTGGAGGAAGTAACAAAGGCTGTAAAGGCAGACCCTTACTTTGCCAACGACGAGACTCATGTATTTGCTGTTGACTCTGTTGATGAAGTCCGTGACATGGGACATGGTGTAAATCTCGTGCGTAAAGGCGTGAGCGGCAAGACACAGAACCAGCGTCTGGAGTTCAACATGAGCATCAACAACCCTGCTCTGACCGGTCAGGTTCTTGTAAACGTGGCACGCGCTTCTATGCGCCAGCAGCCTGGTTGCTATACTATGGTTGAGATTCCCGTAATCGACATGCTTGCAGGAGAGCGCGAAGATCTTATCGCTCACTTGGTTTAATAACCTTAAAGCAAAATAAACACAAATAAAAAAGTGTCATAACTATGAAGATAAAATCTTTAATGTTATGACACTTTTGCTTTTATACGAAGCAAGCTACTATTTATCCTTCGATGCAGCCTTGTCCTGCTTCAGATACAAAGACAAGCCATATACACTTCCACCACAAGAAACATGAATATATTTATCACGGGCATTCTCTGTATCCGTATTTTCAGTAACCTTGATAACGATTTTTTTATCCACAATCTTGGCTGTAAACCATCCACCTTCTGTTACATTTTTCGAGTCCTTAAGCTTGCCATTTTTTATTGACAGGACATTGGTCTCCGAGATTTTGTCATTTGCGCCCTTCTCCTTGTTGTTAATCTGCGTGATATTCAGATCAACAGCATTGCTTACCGTTATTGTTTTCTCGCCCCCAGAAGCTGTAACAATTATATTTGTATTATTCGGAGACAATTGTGGCATGATGTACTTGTCGTCATCGTCATCAGAACATGCTACTAAAGCTACAGCACACACAGCAAAAAATAAAAATAAATACTTTTTCATCTCTTAGTTGTTTTTTTACTTAATGGGTTAATTATCACTTTCACATATTACCTTTCAAACAGGCAATCCATATACTTATAAAACTGTAATTATCGAAAAATATTGCATCAATTGTCTTTCCAGAAGTCTCTTGTAAATATAACCACTACAGTAAATATCTCCAAACGTCCCATCAACATCAGAATAGAACATATCCATTTACCGACACCAGGAAGGATGTTCCACGACACCGTCGGACCTATTTCCAATCCAAGCGTAGGACCAACATTGCTCGCACAACTCATTGCTATCGTTATAGAGTTGGTGCTGTCCACTCCCATACATATCAGACAGAAGTAGGCAAAGATACAAAGAGCCATATAAAGGGCGAAGAAGACAAGCAGAGTCACCTGGCCGGACGTATTTACTATATTTCCATTTACCCTCACCGGCAATACAGCCTTAGGATGAAGGATTCGCCTCAGTTCATTACGCACTATCTTCAGCAACATAACACCTCTGACACTCTTGAATCCTCCACTCGTACTTCCTGCACAAGCTCCTATAAACATACAGATACTCAATATGACCCATGTTATATGGTGCCACTTTCCGGCATCATCGTTAAACAAACCCGTTGTAGTGATGAACGACACAACCTGGAACAAAGAACTTCTGAAAGCCCTCGTCAAGCTATAATCATTACACGTCATCAGGAAATACATTATCCCCAATGTGGCACATGCCACGACAAACAGATACAGCTTAAACTCTGAATTACTGAAAAGATTCCTTATCTTCCGCTTGAAGAAAGCAAGATACAAGAGGGTGAAGTTGGTACCGGAAAGAAACATGAACACTATCGACGTATAATCTATTGCCGCCGAATGAAAATGTCCTGTACTGTCATTATACGGTGCAAAACCACCCGTTGCCGTCAGACTCATGGAATAGTTCAAACTGTCGAAAACATTCATGCCACAGAGATAAAGAGACACCAGACAGCCAACGGTAAGCATCAGATATACAAGCCATATCGACTTGGCACTTGACGATACACGAGGATGCACCTTGCTCTTTATCGGACCTACCGACTCTGCCGAAAACACTCTCATGCTACCTCCCACCAACGATGGAATGATGGCAATAGTGAAGAACGCTATTCCGAGACCTCCTATCCATTGCGTCATGGAACGCCAGAATATCAGTCCGTGAGGAAAGCACTCCACATCGTCAATGATGGTTGCTCCCGTGGTGGTAAATCCCGACATTGTCTCAAAATAGGCATCTGTATAATCGGGGATGTAACCACTGATGACAAATGGCAAAGCTCCGAAAAGACTGAATACAACCCACGTCACCGTGACGAGAAGATAGGCGTCACGCCGACTCATGCTTGTACCCGCACTACGCCCCTTGTATTTCAACAACAGTCCAAACAACATCACGACGGCTATTGATATAAGAAAAGCCATCACATCGTCTTCGCCATAGAAAAGTGCCATACCGAGACAAACGAGCATCATTATAGCCTCAAGGAACATCAACTGTCCAAGCACCTTGAATATCAACTTGAAATTTATCACTTCTCTCTCTTTCTTATGTTCTTATACTCCAAAGTATATCTTCCCAATATAAGTTATTTGAAGAATTTCTCCAACTTGTCCATACTCATATTATAGCAGAACACCATCACGATATCTCCAGCCTCAATCTGTGTTCCTCCGGAAACGAGGTAACCCTCGCCGTGGCGTACGAGTCCTCCGATAGTGGCACCCTTTGGCAAGCCAAGTTCAAACACTCTCTTCCTTGTCACTTTCGACTGCGGCTGTGCCGTGAACTCTGCCACATCAGCATTTGCCGTCATCAGGAATCTCACGTTGCTAACCTCCGTATCAAGCAGCATCTGATAGATATGACTGGCAGCAATGGCTTTCTTGTTCACTATCGTTCCGATATCCAGACTCACAGCCATATTCACATAGTCGAGATTCTCCACGGCAGCCACTGTCTTCCTCACACCCATTCTCTTCGCCGTCAGACAAGCCAGGATGTTCGTCTCCGCATTGCTGGTCAGTGCCACGAAAGCCTGTGTGGAATGGATTCCCTCTTCGTTGAGGAGAGAAAGATCCCTACCGTCTCCGTTTATCACCATCACGTGTTTGTCGTCAATCTGTTCATTCAGGAAATCACAACGCTCTTCTGAATTCTCTATTATCTTTGCGTTCATATACTCCGGCATGCTCTTCAGAGCACGCACGGCGGTATTGCCTCCGCCCATTATCATGACATTCTTCACATCCACATAGTGCTCCTTGCCTACAATCTTCCTTACGTACGGTATATATTGCTTTGTGGTCATGAAATACGCCATGTCGTACATCTTCAGTTCGTCGTCACCTCGTGGTATGACAGTCTCACCCCCTCGCTTGATTGCCACTATATAATAAGGTGAGTCCGGTTTACATAATTCCTTCAGAGGCTTGTTCAGTATTTCGCAAGTCTCCCTAAGCTTTATTCCGAGCATCACGAGAGCGCCACCATGCACATCCCAGCGCTGGCGTACCCAACTCATCTTCAATCCATTGACTATATCATAGGCTGCAAGGTTTTCCGGATAGATAAGCGAGTCGATACCAAGTTTTTCATAAAACTTCGACATCTCCGGTTCTACAAACTCATAGTTGTTCACCTTAGCCACCGTCCGCTTTGCGCCTACGGCCTTTGCCATAACACAACTGTTCATGTTCATGTTCTCGTCTGGCGTCACAGCGATGTAGAGGTCTGCCTCTGCCGCACCTGCCTGCTTCAAGGCTTTCAGACTTGTCGGTGAGGCATGCATCGTAAGCAAGTCATAATCGCTGCCTATGCTGTTCAGCCGTTCCTCATTCTCATCCATGAGAATAATGTCGTGATTGTTTCTTGAAAGTAGTTTTGCCAAATGAGAACCAATCTCGTATGCTCCCGAAATAATTATCTTCATTATATAATCTTATTTTATGATATCATTGACCGCATCGATTATTCCTTCTGCGTCAATGCCAACGATGTGCTGAAGTTCCGCCACAGTACCATGCTCCACGAAATGATCTGGCAATCCGAGACGCACAACGTTCTTCCTGTAACCGTTATCTTCGAGCCATTCAAGCACAGCAGAGCCGAATCCTCCTTCGCGTGCGCCGTCTTCTATGGTTATTATGCGGTCGAACTGTTGCGCCACGTCTTTCAGTATTTCAGTATCAAGCGGTTTTGCGAAGCGCATGTCGTAGTGTGCTATGCTCAGCTGCGGAGTAGATGTTTCCATCATCTCTATTGCCTCCTCCACATTGTTGCCGACCGGACCGAACGACAATACTGCTACATCCTTTCCGTCATGCAGCTTGCGTCCTGTGCCCACCTTCACTTCTTCAAGTTCGCAATGCCAGTCGGCAAGCACTCCCCTACCCCTTGGGTAACGGATAACGAATGGTCCTTTGTCCGGCAACTGTGCCGTATACATCAGTCTACGCAGTTCATGCTCGTTCATCGGTGAAGATATTGTGAGATTCGGCACGGGGCGGAGAGCCGCTATGTCGAATGCCCCATGATGGGTAGCGCCGTCTTCCCCCACGAGTCCTGCCCTGTCGAGACAAATCACCACCGGCAGGTTCAGCAGAGCCACATCATGTATGATATTGTCGTAGGCCCTCTGTGCAAAGGCACTGTATATGTTGCAGAACGGCAGCAGTCCGTCTTTTGCCATACCTCCGGAAAAGGTCACGGCATGTCCTTCCGCTATTCCTACGTCAAAGGTTCGCGCAGGCATTTCCTTCATCATTATGTTCATCGAGCATCCGGTAGGCATGGCTGGCGGAACACCGACGATGCGTTTGTTCTTCCGTGCAAGCTCAAGCAGAGTATTACCAAACACATCCTGGTATTTTGCCGGCTCCGTGCCGTTTTCTGACTTTATTCGTTTTCCAGTTGAGACATCAAACTTTCCCGGTGCGTGCCATATTGTGGCAGCTTTCTCTGCCGGCGCATATCCATGTCCTTTTATAGTATGCAGATGAAGCAGTTTCGGTCCTTTCATCTCCTTCAGCTGTCGCATAGTGCGTACGAGTTCCACCACGTCATGCCCTTCGAAGGGACCGAAGTATCTTATGTTCATACCCTCGAAGATGTTCTGCTGATGGCTTATTGCCGACTTCAGCGCATTGCTGAGTCTTATTATGCCTTTCCGTCTTTCGTCATCGAGCATTCCGTTTGAGCGCAGCCACGTGGCTACTTTGAAGCGCCACTTGTTGTAGGTCTCATTGGTGTTCAGCCTCAACAGATAGTGTTTCATTCCTCCCACGCTGCGGTCTATACTCATATTGTTGTCGTTCAATACGATAAGCATATCGTTCGGTGTGGTAGAAACATTGTTGAGACCTTCGAAAGCGAGTCCGCCGCTCATTGCTCCGTCACCGATTACAGCCACCACATGCCTGTCGTCATGTCCTGTCTGCTTTGCTGCCACGGCCATGCCGAGTGCTGCGGAGATGGAGTTGGACGCATGACCGCATGCGAAACTGTCATATTCGCTCTCTTCGGGTGAAGGGAAGGGACGTATGCCATGCAGTTTTCTGTTAGTGCAGAAGTTGTCACATCTGCCTGTAAGGATTTTGTGTCCGTAAGCCTGGTGTCCCACGTCCCATACAATCCTGTCATATGGCGTATTGAACACGTAGTGCAGAGCCACGGTCAGTTCCAGTGCTCCCAGGCTTGATGCGAGATGTCCGGGGTTGACAGACAGTTCTTTCAGTATGTCCGCCCTCAGTTCGTCACACACCTGTGGAAGTTTTTCTACAGGGAGTTTCCGTAAATCTTCTGGATATTTTATTTTAGAAAGTATATTTTGTTTTCCGATATCAGTCATAACAGATTTTTTCCTTATCTATATTCTCCACGAGTGACGCTAATTTATCGTCATCCTCGCATGTTTCTTTCAATCCCATTATGAATTGTTTCAGCACATTCTCGTCTTCTGAATATGCATAAAACATGTCTGCTTCCGAATCAAAGCCTATCTGTTCGTCTGCCTCTGGGAGTTCTCTACTTATGTATTCCTTTGCTATTTTCTCCCAGTCGTAGCCGTTGCCCGGCAGTTCTTGGTCTTCAAACACATCTTGTTTGTATTCTACATCGGCATAAAGAGCCACCACATATTCCCCTCTGTCGTTGGTCAGGAAACTAAACGGATAATACGGACTGTCTTCCACGACATCGAGTCCACCGTTTCCATCCGAGGGACGTTGTCGTTTTGACAGTCGTTTCTTTATAGCCTTAAAAATATTTCCCATATTGATTTCTCACATTATATATATAACAGGATGCAAATGTAGCAATTTTATTTCATCCTGTTATATAAAAATGTGTGAAATAATATAATTCGTCTGCTTTTTAGTGGCTTTCCTTATTCTAAAGAAGCCGTTTGCGTGTGTCCTCGTATTCGGCCATTATACGGCATACAATCTCTTCGGCACTCTCTATCTGCTTTATTTCTGAAGCTATCTGACCGATTTCCAGCTCGCCTCCGTCAAGGTCTCCTTCGAAGATTCCCCGCTTTGATGCCGCCTTGCCGAGAATCTCCCTCAGCTCATCTGCACTGGCACCCTTGTCTTCAGCCTCTTTCAGTTGCTCGTAGAGTTTGTTCTTTATGAGTCGTGTAGGCGCCATCTTCTTCAGACAAAGCATAGTGTCACCTTCCTGAAGCTCCGTGCAGCGCGCCTTGAACTCTTCGGCTGCAGAGCTCTCTTTGCTCATAGCGAACACGGTGCCGCACTGCACTCCCTCTGCGCCCAAAGCCATTGCTGCAAGCAGAGCCTGGCCCGAAGCTATGCCACCGGCTGCTATCAGCGGCAACGTGGTTGCCTTTCTCACTTGCGGAATGAGAGTCATTGTGGTTGTCTCCTCCCTGCCGTTGTGTCCGCCCGCCTCGAAGCCTTCTGCCACTACAGCATCCACGCCTGCGTCTTCGCATTTCTTTGCAAACTTACTGCTCGACACCACGTGCACCACCTTTATTCCTGCCTCATGCAGCATCTGGGTATATTTCTTGGGGCTTCCGGCCGACGTGAAAACAATCTTCACGCCCTCGTCCACAATCATTTCCATCAGCTTGTCTATCTCTGGATACATCAGCGGTACATTTATTCCCCAAGGCTTGTCTGTAGCCTCCTTCATCTTGTGTATGTGTTCAAGCAATGTTTCCGGATGCATAGAGCCTGCGCCCAGCAGTCCCAGTCCTCCAGCATTACTTACGGCAGAGGCGAGTCGCCATCCGCTACACCATACCATACCGCCCTGTATTATAGGGTATTCTATCCCGAAAAGTTTTGTTATTCTATTTTCCATAATATTTTTTGTTTTTTGCAAAGATAGTGCAAAAATCCGATTAAGCGAGTAGAATGATAATTAATTATCATTTTCGAGCGTGAGGATTTCATTAAAATTGAGAGCAATACAAAATTTGCAAAGATAATGCAAACCGAATGCAGAACGACAAGCTTGCTTGATTGTTATGCTGAGGTGCAGCTTATCTTATATAAAGATAAGAATTGCAAATTTAAAACCTATTATTTTTATTGCCGAGATGCAGCCTATCTTATGAAAAGATAGTGCAAAAATCCGATTAAGCGAGTAGAATGATAATTAATTATGGCTCATCCGATATTTGGAGTGATGTAAACAGGAGATTGTTTGAAACTATAGCTACAATATCACGTGTACAACTTTTTCTTAGCCAGTAGACTTTATCCAACATATCATAAGCCTATCAAACTCTCTCAATCAAGAAGTCAAACTGCCTCTCCCCCTTCAGGGGAGACGGGAGAGAGGTAAGAA
>ERZ791617.574-NODE-574-length-21925-cov-9.83658_pt1 | contig 21925 bp, 18 predicted proteins | sample MGYA00510272_ERZ791617 | MGnify/ENA primary metagenome ERZ791617 (study PRJEB30046, sample SAMN00715200) | human gut metagenome | study: EMG produced TPA metagenomics assembly of the A metagenome-wide association study of gut microbiota in type 2...
CAAAGGTAGTGCTTTTAGCCTTTAAGCCACTATTGCACAACCCCTTTCTTTGAAAGGAACGTAAAATCAATAGTATTATTGCGTTGATTGTACTTTTAGTAATTCCGACAAGTCCTTGACCTGTCTTTCCGTGCTCTGTCTGTCACCAATACTGGAGACACGAGCGTATATCACTCCTGTTGTCATCTATATCAAAGATTAAATTGAACATGAAAAAGCCTGTGTCCAGATAAGTCTTGCAGATTTATTTGAACACAGGCGTTTTTTGAATACAGCCTGACGGCAATTTATCAACAAAAGGGAAGAAGTAAGACTTCCCCATTTCTCTTTTAGGCATCCACTTCTTTGTTTCTTCCGACAATGGGATGGTTACTCTGTCCTTGGTCTTGACTTGGATATGGTCAATGTATTCTGTCTTGCCGTCAGCACCCTTGTGGATTTCTAATAGACTGTAAATCAGTGACATTACATCACCTTACTATCCTTTCATTTCCGATGGTTAGACCCGCTTGGGATAATTGGGATAATGTCAAGTTGACAGGTTGACATGGCAGTTTACGAGGTGAAGGGAAAGAGTAAAAAAGAAAAACGAGCAGACGGGGAATTATCATGAAATAGTATTCCTCGTCTACTCGTCAATTTGTTTCTTTGTCTGCTTGTAAGCTTGCTTTTCAGAAATCCGTCAGGAAATCCGCCACCACATAGCTGCTGCCGCCGACGAAGATGAAATCATCCTTGTCGGCATCCTTGAGAGCGGCGGTGTAGGCTGCAGCAACAGTAGGGTAGCAGTTGCCTCGCAACTGATGTTTCTCGCCATCCTCTTTTACCTTCTCCACAGGTATTGCCCTGTGGGTGGATGCCTGTGTAAAATAATATATGGCGTTCTTTGGCAGCAGTTCGCAAACCCTGTCGATGTCTTTGTCGTCCACCATACCGAATACCATTCTCAATTGCTTGCAAGGTTGCTTCTTTATCTGTTCGCTCAGATATTGCCAGCCAGCCACGTTATGGCCCGTATCGCAAATCACGGTAGGGCTTGTCTGTATACTCTCCCAGCGTCCGCGTAGGCCAGTGGTTTCTGTCACATTGGCAAAACCCTTCTTGATGCAGTCCTGGTCTTTTATTATCCCCATGCTGATGAGCTGTCGACAGGCGCAGAGCACGGTATTGGCGTTGCGCTCCTGATAGTAGCCTCCCAGTTCACCATGCAGTCTGCCGAAGTCTTTTGTCTCGTAGTCGAAGCCTTGTCCTGAGTTTGGAGTGGCAGTCAGAATCTCCTTGTCGTCTTGTGCGAATGTGATTGGAGCATTCTCCTGCATTGCCTTAGATTCAAACACTGGGCGCGTCTCCTCCGTGTATTCGCCGATTATTACGGGAGTCTCTGGTTTTATCACTCCGGCTTTCTCCGTGGCTATCTTTGCGAGAGTGTCGCCAAGAAACTGTGTGTGGTCGAAACTGATGTTCGTTATTATCGCCAGTTCCGGAGATATGATATTGGTGCAGTCGAGTCTGCCACCCAGTCCCACTTCTATCACGGCATAGTCAACAGCCTCTTCTGCGAAGTATTTGAAAGCGAGGGCAGTGGTGAGTTCGAAAAAGCTCGGATGAAGAGGTTCGAAAAACTCCCTCTCCTTTTCCACGAAGTCGATTACATATTCCTCGCTGACGCATTTGCCGTTGATCCTTATCCTCTCTCTGAAGTCCACGAGATGCGGTGATGTGTATAGTCCCACCTTGTAGCCTTCAGCCTGGAGAATTGCGGCGATGGTGTGGGAGCAGGAGCCTTTACCGTTTGTTCCTGCCACGTGGATGCTCTTGAATTTCCTGTGTGGATGACCGAAATGCCTGTCCAGCTCCTCTGTGTTGTAAAGACCCTCCTTGTATGCCGACGCACCGACCTTCTGGAACATCGGCACGCTGTCATAAAGATATTGTATCGTTTCCTCGTAATTCATCATTTTCTCATTTTTTCTTTTTCAATCCTTTGTATGCAAAGAATGCTACCACTACTACAGCGAGAGCGAGAAGCACGTAGCCAATCTCATGACTGTATTTCAACGCCTGCTGATACACGTCCTGTGTAGTCTTGTAGTCGGTGTATTTGTATATCGCCCATCCTATCATGGCGAGCACGGTATTCCACACACCGGCACCGAGAGTGGTGAAGGTGAGGAATCTGCCCACATGCATGCCAGACAGTCCGGCAGGGATGCTGATGAGCTGTCTCACGGCAGGAACGAGTCGTCCGAAGAATGTGGAGGTGGCTCCGTGTTTGCGGAAGAACTCCTCTGCCTTTTCCACCGACTGGCGGTCTATGAGACACATGTGTCCTATTCTGCTGTCGGCAAATTTGTATATTATCGGTCTGCCGAGCCATTTGGCGAGGTAATAGTTCACAAGCGCACCGATGTCTGCACCGATGGTTGCGAAGACGATCACCAGTATGAATGTCATGTTGCTGTCAGGGTCCATCGCCTTCCATGCTGCCGGCGGCACTACTACTTCTGATGGGAATGGGATGAACGAGCTTTCGATTGCCATGAATAGTGTCACTACCCAATAGCTCAGATTGTCGAGAATCCAGAGAAAAAGATCTGCAGAGTTCATGATTTGTTTGTATAATTATTGTTATGGTTATCTATGTTTATAGTTATCAGGATGCAAAGTTAATGATTTGCCTGTTTAGCACAAAAGACGCGATGCCTAAAACAACATATATTATCTAAAACAACATATATTATGACTGTTTTAACATCTATGATGACAATATACAAACAACAATGGCGGAATGAAAGACACTCCGCCATTGTTGCTTGTCAGACTGTATTGCAGTCTGTTCTATTATCAGTATTTATGTGTCAGGTGTCGCTACTGTCAGCTGAAATAACTTCTGAATTTCTGGAAGATGGTCTGCTTTGTCGTAGTGTCACCCTTGAAGTTGTCGCTCTTCTGCATCTCTTCGAGCGCTGTCTTCTCCTCCTTTGTCAATGTCTTTGGAACATACACGCTGATGTGTACCACGAGGTCTCCGGTGCCATGTCCGTAGCCTTGTATCGCCGGCAGTCCCTTGCCCCTGAGTCGGAGCGTCTTGCCAGGCTGCGTGCCCGGTTCAATCTTTATCTTCACTTTGCCGCCGCTGATGGTAGGCACCTCAACCTGTCCGCCGATAGCTGCCGTAGGGAAGTCAAGGAGCAGGTTGTAGATGAGGTCCTTTTCTTCGCGGATGAAGGTGTCGCTCGGTTCTTCCTCTATGAGCACCTGAATGTTGCCGGCCACACCGTTGTGTATTCCAGCGTTGCCTTTTCCCGGCACGTTTACCACCATGCCACCGGCCACTCCGGCAGGTATCTTTATCTCGACAACCTCTTCGCCCTTTGTCACTCCGGTGCCGCCACAAGCCTTACACTTGTTCTTGATTATCATGCCCTCGCCCTGACAGGTAGGACATACGCTCTGTGTCTGCATCATGCCGAAGAGACTCTGTGTGGTGCGTGTCACCACTCCGCTGCCGTGACATGTCGGACAGGTTTCCTTGCTGCTGCCCTTTTCGGCTCCGCTACCACCGCAACATGAGCAGGTGACGTCTTTCTTCACCTTGAATTTCTTTGTCACGCCGGTGGAAATCTCGGCGAGTGTCATTCTCACCTTCAGTCGCAGGTCAGCACCTCTGTGCTGTGCCGGGCGACCGCCACCGCGTCCGCCGAATCCGCTACCGAATCCGCCTCCGAAACCGCCGCCATGGCCTCCGAACACGTCGCCGAACATCGAGAATATGTCGTCCATGCTGAATCCGCCGCCGAATCCGCCGCCGAAACCTCCGGCTCCGCCGCCCATCGGACCATCGAAGCCGAACTGGTCGTATTGCTGTCTCTTCTGAGGGTCGTGCAATACGTCGTAAGCCTCTGCAGCCTCTTTGAATTTCTCTTCAGCCACCTTGTCGCCAGGGTTGCGGTCAGGGTGATATTTGATGGCGATTTTTCTGTAAGCTTTCTTTATCTCGTCCTCGGATGCGTCTTTGCTTACGCCAAGCACCTCGTAGTAGTCTCTCTTGTTTGCCATATTCTGTCTTTACCTTATTGTCCCACTGCCACTTTGGCGTGTCTTATCACCTTGTCGTTGAGTTTATATCCTGTCAGCACGCAGTCGAGCACCTTGCCCTTCTTCTCGTCTCCCATGCCAGGCACCATGGCGATAGCCTCGTGCAGGTCGGTATCGAAGTCGGCATCCTTTGTCTCTATCTTGTTCACGCCAAGTCCGCCAAGCACCTTCTCGAATTTCTGGAATATCAGTTTCATTCCTTCTTTCAGAGCCTCGGCATCGTCTGTCTTCTCGGCGCTTGCAAGAGCGCGCTCCATATCGTCGAGCACAGGAAGTATTGCCGCCACCGTCTTCTCGGCACCGTTGAGCAGCAACTCTGCCTTCTCCTTCATAGTGCGTTTGCGGTAGTTGTCAAATTCAGCCACGCTTCTCAGATATTTGTCCTTGAGATCAGCAATCTCCTCTTTGGCAGCCTCCAGCGGGTCTTTCTCCTCTTTCTTTTCGGCTTCCTTTTCGGTATTGTCTTTTCCGGCATTCTCCTTGGCGGCATTCTCAGCCTGCTTTGCCTTGGAGGTTTCCATCTCTTCCGTTTCTTTCTTTATATCTTTTTCTTTGCTCATAATGTTTTGCATTTTCCCTTTAATCAGCAAAAACCTTGCCAACAGGGGCAAGGTTCTGCCATAAATGGAATTTGGATATTCTGCTTGTTCTGAAAAACCAGCTTCCCTTATCCGGATTATTGATAAAGGTTCTGATTTCAGCCTCGTCTACACGGCGGGATTCTTATTCATACATCTTGGCGCGCTGCTCTTTCAGCTGCTCGTCGTAGATGTAGTCGTCATACTGCATGAGCTTGTCGATTGTTCCGTTTGGAGTCAGCTCTATAATGCGGTCTGCCACGGTCTGTATGAACTCGTGGTCATGGCTGCTGAAGAGGATGTTGCCCTTGAATCCTACGAGGTTGTTGTTGAAAGCCTGAATGCTCTCGAGGTCGAGGTGGTTGGTAGGAGTGTCGAGGATGAGGCAGTTGGCGTTCTTCAGCTGCATTCTTGCTATCATACAGCGCATTTTCTCGCCTCCACTCAATACGTTCACCTTCTTCAGCACTTCTTCGCCGCTGAAGAGCATTCTGCCGAGGAAGCCCTTCATCACCACTTCGTTGCCCGGACCATACTGGCTGAGCCAGTCCACGAGGTTCATATCGCTCTGGAAGAACTCCGTGTTGTCGAGAGGCAGATATGCTGTGGTGATGGTTATACCCCATTTGAATGTGCCGGCCTGCGCTTCGCGGTTGCCGTTTATGATTTCGAAGAGGGCAGTCATAGCCTTAGGGTTGTGGCTCAGGAACACCACCTTCTGTCCCTTTTCGATGTTGAAGCTCACGTTGTCGAAGAGCACTGTGCCGTCGTTGTCCACGGCCTTCAGTCCTTCCACTTCCAGAATCTGGTTGCCCGGTTCGCGCTCCATCTGGAATATGATTCCAGGATATTTGCGTGATGACGGTCTGATTTCCTCAACGTTCAGCTTCTCGAGCATCTTCTTGCGGCTCGTCGTCTGCTTGCTCTTTGCCACGTTGGCAGAGAAACGGCGGATGAATTCCTCCAGTTCCTTGCGCTTCTCTTCAGCCTTCTGACGCTGGTTCTGAGCCTGGCGCAGGGCGAGCTGTGAACTCTCATACCAGAAAGAGTAGTTTCCTGAGAATACGGTAACCTTTCCGAAGTCGATGTCCACTGTCTGTGTGCTGACGGCGTCGAGGAAGTGACGGTCGTGGCTCACTACGAGAACTGTCTGCTCCACATTGCTCAGATATTCCTCAAGCCACTGCACTGTGTCGAGGTCCAAGTCGTTGGTAGGCTCGTCGAGCAGCAGGTTGTCGGGGTGTCCGAACAAAGCCTTTGCAAGCATCACGCGCACCTTCTCGTTGTTTGACAGCTCGCTCATCATCTTCTGGTGCATGTGCTCCTTGATGCCGAGGTTAGAGAGCATCTGTGCAGCGTCGCTTTCAGCGTTCCATCCGTCCATCTCGGCGAATTTCAGCTCCAGGTCGGCAGCGCGGTTACCATCCTCTTCTGTCATTTCCGGTTTTGCGTAGAGTGCCTCACGCTCCTTCATGTTGTTCCACAGAGGCTCGTGTCCCATCAGCACCGTGTCCATTACGCTGTATGCGTCGTATTTGAAGTGGTCCTGATCGAGCACGGAGAGACGCTCGCCCGGTCCCAGTTCCACTGTTCCCTTGTTAGGCTCCAGTTCTCCGCTGATAGCCTTGAGCAGTGTAGACTTTCCTGCGCCGTTTGCACCGATCACACCATAAATGTTCCCATTGGTGAATTTGATATTGACATCCTTGTAGAGTACTCTCTTTCCGAATTGGATAGCGAGATTGGTTACTGTAATCATTTTCTTTCTTCTACCTTATTATATAGTACTTTCTTATTGTTATCTTTCTTTTCTGCCAGAGACATTCCCGAAGCATACCTTTTTGTCCTTGGCATCGAATTTTGCCCAATACGGCAAAATCGGCTGCAAAGTTACTGCAAATTATTGATATTGAGAAATAAAAGTAAATATTTGTGGATATTTTACGGGCTGACGAGAGGAAAAGAATGTGGCCAGACGAATCAATTTCCATCGAAATGCCTCACGATAAGCATTACTTCGAAATCTCCCCCTGACGTGGGGAATGAAACCCCACATTGGGGGGAACCATTCCCCACGCCGTGGGGGAAAATTCAGGGATATTTTTTTGTCGCCGTAATTGTTGGGCTGGTTCATCCGACATAGCTATCCCTTCACCGCCTGCGGTAATCTCTGCCGGGGCGATGATGGCAAAAAAAATACGCCTCGTTGCCATAAAATCAATGACTTTTGGCATTATTGATGCAAAAGTATCTGATTTTTTCATATATTTGCATCCCGAAAATTCTTTCAGACGACAATATGAGACATACATATAACAGAAACATCAATGATTACGCCCACTATCAAGTGGAGCAAGACGATACGTTGCTCAACTTCCTCCTCAACAACGTGAAGGAGAGCCGTTCTAAGATCAAAGCCACGCTTCATGGCCGTGGCATCAAGGTTAATGGCAAGACTGTGACACAGTTTGACTATCCTGTTGCTGCCGGCACCAAGATAGAAGTGAGCAAGACGAAACGAAACAACGACAAGCTCAAGAGCCGCTATGTGAAGATTGTCTACGAGGACCAGTATCTCGTGGTGATAGAGAAGAACATCGGCATCCTGTCGATGGCAGCCGGCCACAAGTCGCTCAACGTGAAAGCCGTGCTCGACGACTATTTCAAGAAGACCCGCCAGCGCTGCACGGCACATGTCGTACACCGTCTTGACCGCGACACCAGCGGACTCATGATTTATGCCAAGGACATGGAGACGGAGCAGATTCTGGTGCACAACTGGCATGACATAGTTTTTGACCGACGCTACGTTGCCGTGGTGAGTGGAGAGATGGAGAATGATGAGGGAACGATAGAAAACTGGCTGAAGGACAACAAGGCATACGTGACATATTCGTCACCGGTGGACAATGGCGGAAAATATGCCATCACCCATTACCGGGTGCTCGACCGCACCACGGAGCATAGTCTTGTGGAATACAAATTGGAGACAGGGAGGAAAAACCAGATTCGTGTACACTCTGCCGATATGGGACATCCGGTATGTGGCGACATAAAATACGGCAATGGCGACGACCCTATACATCGCCTTTGTCTTCATGCCTATATGCTCTGCTTCTATCATCCCGTTACCCGTCAGGCGATGGAGTTCGAGACGATGATTCCGGCGGCGTTCAGACATCTGTTCAAGTAGGCCAATCGGTCTGCTTGATTGCTGAGCCCTCTACTATGTTGGCTCAATTAATCATTAAACTCAAGAAAAGATGGAAAATTTCGGATATTACATATTCTGTATAGTAGCCTTTATCGTGGTGTTCCTGCTTGTGAAGAAAATCACAGGCTGCCTGATAAAGACCGCCATATTCGTTGTGCTGGCAGCGGTGCTTGCGGCAATATACTATTTGTGGCTCAGTTGAGGCTTGTGATAAAACGAATCGGTCATCAGGACATTTCTGCGTATTCTGTTTTGATGACCGGTTCGGGTTAGTATTCAGTCTTGTCTGTCTTCTCCGCCCACATGCGGAAAGCCTTTTTCGCCTCTTCCTGCATGATAATTTCCGATGGCTTGTTGCGGTGGTCCGGCGACAGTTCCAGTTCCTTGTATATGAAATCGTCGTCGAAACCTATTGCAGCAGCGTCCTTGCGGTCGTTGGCATAGAAAATCTTGTCGAGATGTGCCCAGTATATAGCACCCAGACACATCGGACACGGTTCACACGAAGTGTATATCGAGCAGCCTCCCAGGTCGAATGAACCGATGGCCTTTGCCGCCTTGCGGATTGCCGACACCTCAGCATGGGCGGTAGGGTCGCAGTCTATAGTGACACAGTTGGAAGCCTCTGCCACGACTTCGCCGTTGCGTGCTATTACCGCACCGAACGGTCCGCCGCCGCTTTTCACGCTCTCTTCAGACAGTCTTATGGCTCTGAGCATTAATTCTTTATCGTTCATATAATATTCCTTTATTAGTTATAGATTTAGTGTTATACATTCAAACTCTTTGCTAAGATATTGAATATTTCCCAATAAAACAAGAAAATACCCTAAATTCACGATTATGATACTGTATTTGTCCGGCACAGGAAACACCAGGTGGGTTGCCGAGAGCATCGCCCGCATGACAGGAGACGAGAGGGTAGTAGACATCGCCTCTGTATGCAGCCAGCCCCTTCATGTGCAGCTGAACCCCGGAGAGCCTCTCGGCATCTTCTTTCCCGTTCACGGTTGGCGCCCGCCGATGCTGCTTCGTCGCGTGTTGTCAGGAATGACGTTGAGCGTCGGTTCGGAGCGCAATGTCAAACCCTACGTGTATTCAGTCTGTACCGTTGGCGACACCGTTGGCGAGAGTATGGATATATTGCGCAGCGATCTCAAGAAACAAGGCGTTTCTCTCGATGCCGTGTTTGATGTGCGGATGCCGAATACATACGTCGGACTGCCCTTTATGGATGTAGACAAGGAGAAGGTGGTCAGCGACAAGCTCCATGAAGCGCAGCTGCGCATGGAGTTTATAGCAGAAAAGATAAGAGAGATGGCGAATGGGGCTTTCATGCGCTATCTGGGCAGATGGAAGAGAATCAACAGTCGTCTGATCGGCGAGGCATTTGTGCGCAAACTCGTCACCGACCGTTATTTCCATGTTGAAGAGTCGCTCTGCGTGTCGTGTGGGAAGTGCGTGGCATCGTGTCCCGTCGGCAACATGTCGCTTGACGACGACGGTATGCCGCAATGGAACCATGATGGCAGCTGTCTCACTTGCTTCGCCTGCTATCATAATTGTCCACGCCATGCCATCCGTTTCGGCAGCGTTACCGACAAGAAGGGACAGTATGTCTTTGACCCCAAACGGGCATAGAATGCAAAAAATCAGGCAAACGGTATCTCTATTCTCTATCTTATGTGATAGTATCTCGAATGGCAGCCGAAATAGGAACCGCCGTATGCGGAACCGCACGAACGGTGGTGTGAGAGGACTGTAAATACGAAAATAGGAAGAAAACAGCTTCGTTTTCCTCCTACTCGATTTATTTGTAAAAGTCAGAGACTTCTCTTTTGCCTTTATTCTGTCACAGTTATCTCTCCGCAGATATCTCTCACAATGTTCGATCTCACGAGATTAACATCGTTGTGCTGACCTATCAGGAACATGAGTTTTGTCAAAGCACTCTCCACGGTACTGTCGTAACCGCTCACCACGCCCATGTTCTTGAGCTGGAATCCCGTGTCGTATCTGCCCATCTCCACTGCTCCGGCATCACACTGGCTGATGTTCACCACAGTGATTCCGCGGCTTGTAGCCTCCTTGAGCAGTCGCATGAGCCAGGGGTGGTGTGGTGCGTTTCCGCTGCCGTAGGTCCTCATCACCATGGCGCGAAGCTCCGGCGACTCGATTACGTGGCGCGTGATCTGCTCCTGCACACCAGGGAAGAGCGTGAACACGGTGACGTTGGGGTCTAATGCGAAGTGGGGGATGAGTTTCTTCGTGAAGTCCCTCTTCAGGATATGCTCCTCGTGGTATGTGATGTTCACTCCGGCATCTGCCAGATGAGGATAGTTGTAAGATTCAAAGGCGTTGAATCCGTCGGCGTTTGCTTTCGTTGCCCTGTTGCCTCTCAGCAGGTGGCCGTTGAAATAGATACACACTTCTGGAACTATCGGTGTGCCGTCGTCATGGTGGGCAGAAGCCACCTCAATACTCGTCACGAGGTTCTCTTTGCCATCGGTGCGCAGCTGACCGATAGGCAGCTGGCTTCCTGTCAGCACCACAGGCTTTGTCAGGTTTTCGAGCATGAACGACAGTGCTGATGCCGTGAATGCCATGGTGTCGGTGCCGTGCAGTATTACGAAACCGTCGTAGTCGTCGTATCTGTCGGCAATGATCCTTACGAGTCGCGACCAGAAGCGCGGCGTCATGTCGCTGGAGTCGATGGGAGGCGTGAACTGATAAGAGTCGATTCCCGTCTCGATGGCAGCAAATTCCGGAAGGCAGCTGATTAGATGGTTAAAGTCCAGAGGTTCCAATGCTCCTGATTCACGGTTGCATCCCATGCCTATTGTGCCTCCAGTGTATATCAAAAGCACTCTGTCTGTGCGCTTGAAGGAATAGTTAGAAACTGAATTTTTGTTTTTCATAAAAGGTCTTGCCTATTTGATTTTTCGTTTAGATTGTGCAAATATAGCTTAAAAAATGATGTAATCAAAAAAAATGCCGTATATTTGCACAGAAAAGATTAAACAAATTACATATTAACAATTAATACTAAAATAATATTAAGTCATGAAGCAATTTATGGACGAAAACTTCCTGCTTGAAACCAAGACCTCGCAGGAACTTTTCCACAATCATGCGGCCAAGATGCCAATCATCGATTATCACTGTCATCTGATTCCTGAAATGGTGGCAAACGACCATCAGTTCAAGAGTATTACAGAGCTTTGGCTCGGAGGCGACCACTACAAGTGGCGTGCGATGAGAACCAACGGTGTTGACGAGAGATTCTGCACAGGCAAGGATACTTCAGACTGGGAGAAGTTTGAGAAATGGGCAGAGACCGTTCCTTACACTTTCCGCAACCCTCTTTACCATTGGACCCACCTCGAACTGAAGACCGCTTTCGGCATCGACAAACTCTTGAGTCCTAAGACAGCAAGAGAAATCTTCGACGAATGTAACGAGAAGCTGAAGCAGCCAGGATATACCGCACGCGGATTCATGCGCCGCTACAATGTGGAGTGTGTCTGCACCACCGACGATCCAATCGACGATCTGCGCTACCACAAGCAGACTCGCGAGAGCGGTTTCGAGATCAAGATGATTCCGGCATGGCGTCCTGACAAGGCAATGAACATCGAGAAGCCTGAATTCCCTGAATACGTGAACAAGCTCGGTGAGGTGGCTGGTGTCACAATCAACAAGTTTGCCGACATGGTGGACGCTCTGCAGAAGCGCCACGACTTCTTCCATGAGAACGGCTGCCGCCTTTCAGACCACGGTATCGAGGAGTTCTACGACGAACCATATACAGACTCTCAGATCGAGACAATCTTCGAGAAGGCAATGCGCAAGCAGCAGCTTTCGGCTCAGGAGGTCCGCCAGTTCAAACACTGCATCCTGCGCATCTTCGCTGAACAGGACTTCGCAAGCGACTGGACACAGCAGTACCATTACGGAGCAATCCGCGACAACAACAGCCTGATGTACGACAAGCTCGGTGCTGACACCGGTTTCGACTCAATCGGTGAGTTCACCACAGCAACAGCGATGAGCCACTTCCTCAACGAACTCAACAAGGAAGGCAAGCTCACACGTACTATCCTCTACTGCTTGAACCCATGTGCCAACGAGGTTATCGCCACAATGCTCGGCAACTTCCAGGACGGTTCATGCCCGGGCAAGATCCAGTTCGGTTCAGGCTGGTGGTTCAACGACCAGCTCGACGGTATGACACGCCAGATGAACGCACTCTCTGTTCTTGGTCTGCTGAGCCGTTTCGTAGGTATGCTCACCGACAGCCGTTCGTTCCTCTCATATCCTCGTCATGAGTATTTCCGCCGTCTGCTTTGCAATCTGCTCGGCAACGACGTTGAGAAGGGCTTGCTGCCAAACGACATGGAGAGCCTCTCTCGCATGGTTGAGGACATCAGCTACAACAACGCCCGCAACTACTTCAAGTTCTATTGATTCCCGTCGCGTTCACGCGTCGGCAGGTCGGTCGCAATAAGCGGGTGGACAAGTCGGCGAGTAGATAAGTTGACGGACAGGACGAACATACTGAGTCGTTTCCCCTTTGACTATCCAGGATAGTGGCATGAGGGGCGATGAATGAATAATACATATCCCCATTTCCCACCACATGAATTATATGTGAGAGAAATGGGGATTTTGTATAGAAATATTTGCCGTTTTCAGAAAATAGGATTATTTTTGCAAAGATTTTAACTATATCTTAATTGAACGAGTATGAAGAAACTACTTATGCCAATTGTATTATTGGTAGCTGTGTTCACCCTCTTTAGCTGTGGTGGCATAAAGCAATTCGCTTATTATCAGAACATTGACACACTGGACTTATCTTCTTCGAAGGGACTTTTCGATGCCAAGATCATGCCTAAGGATGGCTTGGTGATAACCGTAAATACCACCGATCCGAGAGCAGCCGTGCCGTTCAATCTCAATACTGGTAATAATAATAACATTGCTAATGCCAAGGAGTCAACATACCTTGTTGACAACAACGGTTACATCAATTTCCCTATCATAGGATTGGTGAAAGTTTCAGGCTTGACCAAGCGCGAGTGTGAGGCTGTTATCCACGACAGAATCAAACCTTATATGGCAGAGAAGGAGAATCCTATCATCACCGTGCGCATGTCCAGCTTCAGAGTATGCGTGTATGGTGAGGTAAACAAACCGGGAGAGTTTGTTGTGGAAACAGAGAAAATAAGTCTCCCCGAGGCTTTGGCACAGGCAGGCGACCTTACTATCTATGGTAAACGCCAGAATGTGTTGCTTATCAGAGAAGACGGCGAAGGAAGAAAGTCTGCCCACAGGCTTGACTTGACAGATGCAAACATCATAAAGTCTCCATACTATTATCTGCAGCAGAATGACCAGATTTATGTGGAGCCTAACAAAACCAAGAAGAGAAACTCTATAATTGGTTCGAGTACGTCGATCTGGATTGCAAGTATCAGTTCTCTGACGTCTATAACGTCGCTTATCGTGACGTTGGTTAGATTGTAAGGCTTTCTGTCATTTCAAATTTTTATTTGATATGTGTGGTATTGTAGGATATATAGGTAAAAGACAGGTCTTCCCTATTCTCATTAAGGGACTTAAGAGATTAGAGTATAGAGGATACGATAGTGCGGGCGTCGCTATGATAAACGACAATGGCGACCTCAGCGTATACAAGACTAAGGGCAAGGTGGCAGATCTGGAGCGGTTCTGTGAGGATAAGGACATATCCGGAACTGTCGGAATAGCCCACACACGTTGGGCTACACACGGTGAACCATCGTCGGTGAATGCGCATCCGCATTATTCAGAGTCGAAGAACATCGCCATCATTCATAATGGCATCATCGAGAACTATGCTGACCTGAAGAAGAAACTCGTTGCCGATGGCGTGAAATTCCGTTCGGATACCGATACGGAAGTCATCGTGCAGCTCATAGAATATATACAGACGAGAAAGAACGTAGACCTGCTTACGGCAGTGAGGTTTGCCCTCACCCAGCTCATCGGAGCTTATGCCATTGCAGTGCTCGACAAGAGAGACAAAGACCAGATTATCGCTGCCCGCAAGCAGAGTCCGCTGGTCATCGGTATAGGCGAGGACGAGTTCTTCCTCGGTTCCGACGCCACTCCTATTATTGAATACACCGACAAGGTGGTTTATCTCGACGACGACAATATCGCCGTGATACGCCGTGGCGAAGACCTCAAGGTGGTGAATACTCTCAACGACACGCTTAATCCGGAAATCTGCACCGTAGACCTCGACCTCGGACAGATAGAGAAAGGCGGTTTCCCGCATTTCATGCTCAAGGAAATCTTCGAGCAGCCGGAATGTCTGGAGAACTGCATGCGTGGAAGGATAAACGTGGAAGCCAACAATGTTACACTCAGTGCTGTAATAGACTACAGACGTCAGCTCCTTGCTGCCAAGCGTGTGATAATCGTTGCCTGCGGCACGTCATGGCATGCCGGACTCATAGGCAAGCAGCTGATAGAGTCGCTTTGCCGCATACCGGTGGAAGTGGAATACGCCAGCGAGTTCAGATACAGAAATCCTGTTATCGACAGTTCCGATGTCGTGATAGCAATCTCCCAGAGCGGTGAGACAGCCGACACGTTGGCTGCCGTGAACCTGGCAAAAGACAACGGCGCATTCGTTTATGGAGTATGCAACGCTATCGGTTCGAGCATACCGAGAGACACAGACACCGGTTCGTATATACACGTAGGACCGGAGATCGGCGTTGCCTCCACCAAGGCATTCACCGGACAGGTCACCGTGCTTCTGATGCTCGCACTGGCACTCGGCAAGGAGAAGGGCACGATTACAAACGAACAATACTCCAAGATTGTCAGCGAACTGTGTACCGTGCCAGAGAAGATGAAGTCTCTGTTGAAGCTGAACGACAGGATATCAGAATTGAGCAAGACCTTCACCTATGCCAGCAATTTCCTTTATCTGGGACGTGGCTACAACTATCCGGTTGCGCTTGAAGGCGCTCTGAAACTGAAGGAAATCAGTTACATCCATGCCGAAGGCTACCCAGCTGCAGAGATGAAGCACGGTCCCATCGCCCTTATCGACTCTGATATGCCGGTAGTGGTAATAGCTCCGCATGATGAGATGTATCAGAAGGTGCTCAGCAATATTCAGGAAATCAAGGCACGAAAGGGAAAGGTCATAGCATTGGTTTCTAAAGGCGACGACACGATAAGCAAGATTGCCGACGAAGTGATAGAGATTCCGCAGACGCTCGAATGTCTTGAGCCGCTTGTGGCATCCATTCCGTTGCAGCTCCTTGCATACCATATCGCAGTGTGCAAAGGAAAGAACGTTGACCAGCCGAGAAATCTCGCCAAGTCGGTGACCGTTGAATAATTGACATCTATATCTTGGGGCTGCTCCTCTTCCGAGGGGTGAGCCCCTTGCTTTGAATATATTAGGGTAATAGTTACAGTAAGGATAATACATATTTAATAAGAATTCAAAAATGGAACCTTTGAAGCATGAATGTGGTGTGGCAATGGTGAGACTGCTGAAACCACTGGAATACTACCAGGAGAAGTATGGCACCTGGATGTATGGTCTTAACAAACTCTATCTCATGATGGAGAAACAACACAACCGAGGACAGGAAGGAGCCGGAATGGCATGCGTGAATCTCGCAGCTTTGCCAGGCCACGAATATATGTTCAGGGAGAGGGCGGAAGGTTCCAACGCCATCACGGAGATCTTTAGCACAGTACACAAGAAATTCATGGACCTCTCAGAGGAACAGCTCGCTGATGTGGATTATGCACGCCACAATCTTCCGTTTGCAGGAGAGATGTATATGGGCCACCTGCGCTATTCCACTACAGGAAAGAGCGGACTCACATTCGTGCATCCGTTTCTGAGAAGAAACAACTGGAGAGCAAAGAATCTTTGTCTCTGCGGAAATTTCAATATGACCAACGTGCATGAGATTTTCGAGAAACTACTCGCTATGGGACAGTCGCCGAGAATATACAGCGACACCTATATCACTCTCGAACTGATGGGCCACCGCCTCGACAGAGAGGTGGAGCGCAACTTCATAGATGCCCAGAAGAAGGGCCTCAAAGGACGCGACATCACCGATTATATCGATGACAACGTGAAGATGGCTAATGTGCTGAAAACCACGATGACCGACTTCGACGGTGGCTACGTGATGTGCGGACTGACAGGAAGCGGAGAGATGTTTGCCATGAGAGACCCATGGGGGATTCGTCCGGCTTTCTGGTATAAGGACGACGAGGTGATAGCATTGGCAAGCGAGCGCCCTGTGCTTCAGACCACATTCGGACTCGACTGCGACGACATCCACGAGCTGGAGCCCGGACAGGCGATAGTAGTGACAAAGAACGGCGTGGACAGTCTGGAGCAGATAATCGAACAGCGTGGCGACAGCAAATGCTCGTTTGAGAGAATATACTTCAGCCGCGGTTCCGACCGCGATATATACAATGAGCGCAAGAAGCTCGGAGAACAGCTCACGGAGAGTATTCTGAAGGCTGTGGATTACGACACCGAACATACAGTGTTCTCTTTCATACCAAACACAGCCGAAGTGGCGTTCTACGGAATGCTCGGAGGCTTCAAGAGGTATATCAACGACCAGAAGATAGAACGTCTGTATAACCTCGGCCATACACCGACTAAGGACGAGCTGCAGGAGATTCTCCATCAGTATGTCCGGAGTGAGAAGGTGGCATGGAAGGACATCAAGCTTCGCACCTTCATCACAGAGGGAAACACCCGTAAGGACCTGGCGTCGCATGTATACGATGTGACATACGGTTCGATAGAGCCATACGTTGACAATCTCGTCATCATCGACGACAGCATCGTTAGGGGAACCACTCTGAAAGAGAGCATCCTGAAGATTCTCGACAGCCTGCACCCAAAGAAGATCGTGGTGGTGAGCAGTTCGCCACAGATACGATACCCCGACTACTACGGTATCGACATGCCGAGCCTGGAGGAGTTCTGTGTCTTTGGTGCCACAATGCAGCTGCTGAAGGAACGCGACATGCTCCATGTCGTTGACGATATTTATGAGAACTGTCTCGCAGAGCTCAAGAAACCGAGAGCCGAGATGCGCAACTGCGTGAGAGACATCTACACGCCTTTCACGGTGAATGAGATAAACCAGAAAATCATCGAGATGCTGCGCCCAGAAGGCATGACAACACCGGTGGAACTCGTGTTCCAGTCTATCGAAGGACTCCACGAGGCTATACCTGGCCATAAGGGAGACTGGTATTTCACCGGTAACTATCCTACTCCCGGAGGCACGGAGCTTGTAAACAGAGCCTTCGTCAGCTTCTATGAGAACAAATACAAGAAGAGAAAATAGAATTATAACAAAATAACCGCAAGGTTTAAAAACAACTATATAAATGAGAAATGTAACTTTAGTCTTGGAAGATGGAACCAAGTTCCACGGAAAGTCGTTTGGCTACGACCAGCCCGTTGCTGGCGAGGTGGTGTTCAATACAGCCATGATGGGCTATCCGGAGAGCCTTACCGACCCTTCCTACGCAGGTCAGCTGATGGTTCTCACTTATCCGCTTGTAGGTAACTATGGCGTGCCTCCGTTCACTATCGAAGAGAATGGTCTGGCTACATTTATGGAGAGTGACAAAATCCATGCTTCGGCAATCATCGTTGCCGACTATAGCGAGCAGTATAGTCATTGGAATGCTGTAGAGTCGCTTGCCGATTGGCTCAAGCGCGAGCATGTGCCGGGAATTACCGGCATCGACACCCGCGAGCTGACTAAAGTGTTGCGTGAGCACGGTGTCATGATGGGAAAGATTCTCTTCGACGACGAGCCGGACAATGTGCCGGTGGCAATGTATGAGGGAGTGAACTTCGTCGACCGTGTGAGCTGCAAGGAGATTATCCGCTACAACGAGGGTGCCGGCCGCAAGGTGGTGCTTGTTGACTGTGGCGTGAAGCATAACATCATCCGTTGTCTCATCAACCGTGGTGTGGAAGTTATCCGTGTGCCATGGAACTACGACTATACCGACATGGAGTTCGACGGCCTTTTCCTCGCCAATGGGCCTGGCGACCCGGACATGTGTGAGGAAGCAGTGGCAATCATCCGCAAGCAGATGTCAAAGTCTACAAAGCCAATCTGTGGTATCTGTATGGGTAACCAGTTGCTCGCCAAGGCAGGCGGCGCAAGCATCTACAAACTGAAATACGGTCACCGTTCCCACAACCAGCCAGTGCGCATGGTTGGCACAGACAGGTGTTTCGTGACGAGCCAGAACCACGGCTATGCCGTTGACGCCAAGACTCTCGGCAAGGACTGGGAGGAACTTTTCGTGAATATGAACGACGGCAGCAACGAGGGCATCAAGCACAAGACCAACCCTTGGTTCTCAAGCCAGTTCCACCCGGAGGCTTGCTCCGGACCGGTAGATACAGAGTTCATGTTCGACAAGTTCGTTGAAGCACTCAAATAATGATTCGCTGAAACACGTTATAGTCACATTCTGCCGTCCTCTCTCTCTTGAGACTGGCAGTGTGGAATCAAAGTATCAAGAAACTCAAGATAATATAATAATGAAAGACGATAATATAAAGAAAGTCCTGCTCTTAGGTTCAGGCGCATTGAAGATCGGTGAGGCCGGTGAGTTCGACTATTCCGGTTCTCAGGCACTCAAGGCACTCCGTGAGGAGGGAGTGGAAACAGTTCTCATCAACCCTAACATCGCCACCGTACAGACATCCGAGGGCGTTGCCGACCAGATCTATTTCCTTCCTGTCCAGCCATATTTTGTGGAAAGGGTAATCGAAAAGGAGCGTCCGGATGGTATCCTCCTTTCTTTCGGCGGACAGACGGCGCTCAACTGCGGTGTTGAACTCTTCAAGAGCGGTGTGCTCGAGAAATACAATGTCAGGGTGCTTGGCACACCGGTGCAGGCTATCATGGACACAGAAGACCGTGAGCTTTTCGTTCAGAAGCTCGACGAGATTGACGTGAAGACCATCAAGAGCGAGGCTTGCGAGAACATCGAACAGACACGCAAGGCAGCTGCCGAACTCGGTTATCCTGTTATTATCCGTGCCGCATACGCATTGGGAGGTCTGGGATCAGGTTTCGCTGACAACGAGGAGGAACTGAACAAGCTCGCTGAGAAGGCATTCGCTTTCTCTCCGCAGGTGCTTGTGGAGAAGAGTCTCAAGGGATGGAAGGAGATAGAGTATGAAGTGGTGCGCGACCGCTACGACAACTGTATCACCGTTTGTAATATGGAGAACTTCGACCCGCTGGGAATCCATACGGGAGAGAGTATCGTAATCGCTCCTTCACAGACGCTTACAAACTCAGAATATCACAAGCTCCGTGCCTTGGCTATCAAGATTATCCGCCATATCGGTATCGTGGGTGAGTGTAACGTGCAGTATGCGTTCGACCCAAAGAGCGAAGACTATAGAGTGATCGAGGTGAATGCCCGTTTGAGCCGTTCGTCAGCTCTCGCTTCAAAGGCAACAGGTTATCCTCTGGCTTTCGTTGCTGCAAAGCTCGGTATGGGCTACGGACTCTTCGAGCTGAAGAACTCCGTGACCAAAACCACCAGCGCATTCTTCGAACCGGCTCTCGACTATGTGGTCTGCAAGATACCACGCTGGGACTTGAGCAAGTTCCGTGGCGTAGACAAGGAGTTGGGATCATCGATGAAGTCTGTCGGTGAGGTAATGGCTATCGGCCGCAACTTCGAGGAAGCTATCCAGAAGGGTCTCCGTATGATCGGTCAGGGTATGCACGGCTTCGTTGAGAACAAGGAACTTGAGATTCCTGATATCGACGCCGCCCTTCGTGAACCTACAGACAAGCGTATCTTCGTCATCTCGAAGGCTATGCACAAGGGATATACCGTTGACGATATCCATGAACTGACTAAGATTGACAAGTGGTTCCTCGAGAAGCTGAAGCATATCATCGACATCGACGAGGAGATGAAGAAGTGCAACATAAATACTCTTGACAAGGAACTGATGCGCACGGCTAAGGTCTATGGTTTCACCGACTTCCAGATAGCTCGTGCAGTCGGCTTGGAGCAGGAGCTTCACAGCATGGCAAAGGCAGGTCTTGTTGTAAGACAGTTGCGCAAGAACTATGGCATCCTTCCTGTAGTAAAACAGATAGATACCCTTGCCGCTGAATATCCGGCACAGACCAACTATCTGTATGTTACATACGCCGGTGTGAAGAGCGACATCACCTTCGAGAACGACCACCGCAGCATCGTGGTGCTCGGTTCAGGTGCCTACCGCATCGGTTCTTCAGTTGAGTTCGACTGGTGTGGCGTGCAGGCTCTCAATACTATCCGCAAGGAGGGCTACCGCTCGGTGATGATAAACTATAACCCTGAGACCGTTTCTACCGACTATGACATGTGCGACCGTCTCTATTTCGATGAGTTGACATTCGAGCGTGTTATGGATATCATCGACATGGAGCAGCCTTATGGCGTAATCGTTTCCACCGGTGGACAGATTCCTAACAACCTTGCAATGCGCCTCGATGAGCAGCATGTGCCGATCCTCGGTACCAAGGCTAAGGATATCGACAATGCCGAAGACCGTGCCAAGTTCTCTCAGATGCTCACCAACAACGGTATCAACCAGCCTGAGTGGAGCGCTCTGACCAGCATGGAAGACATCGACAAGTTCATCGATAGGGTAGGCTTCCCTGTTCTTGTGCGCCCAAGCTACGTGCTCTCAGGTGCTGCCATGAACGTATGCTCTAATGAGGACGAGCTGAAGCGTTTCCTCCAGTTGGCTGCCAATGTCAGCGAGGATCATCCGGTCGTAGTGAGCAAGTTCATCGAGCATGCCAAGGAGATTGAGATGGATGCCGTGGCAAAAGACGGTGAGGTCATTGCTTACGCCATTTCTGAGCATATCGAGTTTGCCGGTGTACACTCCGGCGACGCTACAATACAGTTCCCTCCACAGAAACTCTATGTTGAGACCGTGCGCCGTGTGAAGCGCGTCGGCCGTCAGATTGCCAAGGAACTCCACATCAACGGACCGTTCAACATCCAGTTTATGGCTCGCGACAATGACATCCTCGTCATCGAGTGTAACCTGCGTGCCAGCCGTTCGTTCCCATTCGTGAGCAAGGTATTGAAGATCAACCTCATCGAGCTTGCCACACGAGTTATGTTAGGTCTGCCGGTAGAGAAACCGAGCAAGAACCTCTTCGATCTTGACTACGTGGGAATCAAGGCTTCTCAGTTCTCGTTCAACCGTCTGCAGAAGGCTGACCCAGTTCTCGGTGTAGACATGAGTTCTACTGGTGAGGTTGGATGTATCGGAAACGACACAAGCTGTGCCGTGCTCAAGAGTATGCTTTCCGTAGGTCAGCGTATTCCGGAGAAGAACATTCTTCTTTCTACTGGTAGTGCAAAGCAGAAGGCAGACATGCTCGACGCTGCACAGATGCTCGTGAAACATGGTTATAAGCTCTTTGCAACAGACGGAACAAGTAAGTTCCTCACTGAGAACGGCATTGAGAACACCCATGTGCTCTGGCCTTCAGACCCGGACGACGGCAAGACTCCAAAGGCTCTTGATATGCTCCACAACCACGAGATTGACATGGTGGTGAACATTCCTAAGAACCTCACCAGCTCTGAGCTTACCAACGGTTACAAGATTCGCCGTGCGGCAATCGACCTCAACGTTCCGTTGATTACCAACAGCCGTCTTGCCAGTGCATTCATATCAGCATTCTGCACTACCAAACTCTCAGATATCGAGATTAAGGCATGGGGTGAATATTAATCGTGATAAGCTGGAGTTGATATACTCCAAGAATAAAGGTACATAGTTACCATAATAAAAACAGCCAAGGATTCAGTTATTGCCGAGTCCTTGGCTGAGTTTTTTTACCACCCCAAAAACGACCTAATGACCTCTAAGTTTGCAGAAGATTGCGACGAAGTCGCATAAACTCCAAAA
>ERZ791617.576-NODE-576-length-21843-cov-4.95911_pt1 | contig 21843 bp, 24 predicted proteins | sample MGYA00510272_ERZ791617 | MGnify/ENA primary metagenome ERZ791617 (study PRJEB30046, sample SAMN00715200) | human gut metagenome | study: EMG produced TPA metagenomics assembly of the A metagenome-wide association study of gut microbiota in type 2...
GGCGCTATCCCATCTCTCGGTGAGATTCGCAACTGCCACATCAACGTGGGAACCGGTAAGGAGCTTACCATCCGTGAACTTTCAGAGCTTGTAGTAAAGGCAGTAGGTTTCGAGGGGGAGGTTGAGTTTGACGCCAGCAAGCCAGATGGAACCATGCGCAAGCTCATCTCTGTAGATAAGCTCCATAGCCTCGGCTGGACGCACAAGGTAGAGATTGAGGATGGTGTTAAGAAACTCTTCAACTGGTATCAGGAGAGTCTGAGATAATCCCATTAAAAAACATCGCATAGATTTCATGAATAGAATATTGTAATTTTTATGAGTGATAAAAAACGAATTTTTAAGAATACCTCATTATTATATGTAAGGCAGTTATTTACTTTAACTTTATCTCTTTATACTTCGCGACTTACCTTGCAGGTCTTAGGGGCTGATGACTTTGGTATATATGCTGCAGTTGGTGGTTTTACAGCTTTACTATCAATTCTCACATCTTCAATGGCTGGAAGTGGACAGCGTTTTCTGACGTTTGAATTAGGAAAAGGTAATGAAGAGCAATTAAGAAAGATCTTCAATACATTTCTGCTTCTTACTTATGTCTTGTCCTTTCTATTGTTGCTTTTGGCTGAAACGATAGGTTTGTGGTTTGTCGATAATTATCTGACAATACCTATAGAAAGAATGAATGTCGCAATATGGGTTTATCAATTGTCCATATTGACATGTATTATTAATATTCTAAATGCTCCTTACAATTCTGTAATCGTGGCGCATGAAGATATGGGGAAGTTTGCACTATTCTCGATAGTGGATGCAGTATTGAAGTTAGCATTTGTTGCTATACTATTTATTGTTCCATGGGATAAACTCTTGGGGTATGCAATTTTTTTAATTGGAATACAAGTGTTTGATAGGGTGATAATGAGTATTTATTGTCATTACAAATATCAAGAAACGCATTGGCAATTATCTTATGATAGGATACTCATTAATAGAATGACTGGTTTTGCAGGATGGACATTACTTTCAAACTTATCCGTTATGGGATTTGCGCAAGGTGTAAATGTTTTGCTCAATATTTGTTTTGGTCCTATCGTTAATGCGGCATTCACAGTTGCGAATCAGGCTTATTCTGGTATTCGTTCTTTTTGTAGTAGTTTTCAGTTAGCGACTAATCCACAAATTGTAAAGTCCTTTTCTGAAGGGAAGATAGATGAATTGAATGAATTGCTTTTGTTTGTATGCAAAATGTCATTCTTTTTAATATTTGTGTTGTCTTTGCCTTTTCTGATAAATGCTGATTATATCATGCATTTGTGGCTGGTAAATGTGCCAGATCATGCTACAGGTTTTTTTTGCGTGTTGCTGATTTATGCTTATATTGATGTATTTGCGTATCCTCTTGATACTGCTGCTCAGGCTACAGGAAAATTAAAGACATATACCTTACGTACTTCATTGTTATTGTTTAGTATATTACCAATTGGATATGTTCTGTTTAAAATAGGTCTAGAGCCAGAATCTATTTATATAGTGGCTATCGTAGTAGGAATACTTGGATTATTGGCGAGATTGGTTACCTTAAAGAGAAATATTCAGGTTTCTTTGTCTAAGTTTATTCAGGTTTTCTTGAGATGTACAACAGTAGCAACCATGGCTTTTGGATTAGCCTGGTTGATGCATAGTGTATATTATGATTCCATCTTTGCTGTTACATTGACTTTCTTGTTCTGCTTTGCTGAAAGCTTATGTCTTATATATTTGCTGGGCTTAGACAGACAAGAACGAACTAAACTCAAAGCATTTGTTTGTAATAAAATAAAAAAGAAAAATAATAATTGATATGAAGACTATTTTTTTAAGTTTCGCCAATTCCGTGTATGTACCATCATTGAGAAGACTGGAAGAACAAGTCAGATGTTGTCCTCTGATAAATGAGTTTCATTTTTTGACAAATAAAGATTTGGATAATGGATTCAAGAAACATTTCCATCCATATATATATCGTCGTGGCTATGGGTATTGGAAGTGGAAATCGTATCTTGTAAAACAGCAATTTGAGAAGATTGAAGATGGGGATATCCTTATTTATGCTGATGCAGGATGTGATTATAATGCAAAAGCTATAGACCGGTTAAAAAAATACTTGGAAATAGCAAGTACTCATGAGTCAGGAATACTCGTTTTTGAGGATAGTTTTAAAGAAAAGGAATTGACCAAAGGCGATATCTTTGAGTTTTTTATGGGTACAAATTCTTCTGCAATTTCTGAAACATATCAGCGATGGGCAGGCATGTTTATAATGCGAAAATGTACAAATACTGTAAGGTTAGTCGATGAATGGGTAAATATTTGTATGAATCATTATAACCTCATTACGGATAAAGCATCAATAGTTGGAAATTATCCTGAGTTTATTGAAAATAGACATGATCAAAGTGTTTTTTCAATATTGACAAAATTGCATAAAGCATTTACGTTTCCCCCTTCGGAATTGTCAAAACAGAATTTTAATAATGTACCATTCTTGCCAACAAGACATAAGGTGAAGTCGAAATGGACTGATATTCGACGTAAGCTTTTGCTTCCTTATAGATATTTGTTGGGTTTATATTTGGTGAAAGTTAAAGGATTTTATTTTAAGGATAGATTGGCATGGTAGTAACAAAAAAAAGTAATATAGAGGGGACTCTGGGTCTATTCTTTGGCTATTTTTTGATTGCTTTAGGTATTTCGCCTCTTACAACAACAATGTTCCCACAAATAGGTAACATCATAGAACCTTTTTTGTTAGTTGGATTTGTATTTGTAAACAAATATAATTATTCAAAAATACCTTTTAAAGATACTTTCCAAAACAAAAAGAACTTGTTTTTAATAATTATTCTTTTAATATTTTCATTAATAGGTTTATTAACTCCTATAGTAGCAGGCAATAATAATGAATATCAAAAATTAGTGTATGCTGATTTTCGCTCATGTTTCCTATTTGGATATTCGCTATTATTATTTTCTAATAGAAAATGGAATATAAAGGAAAAGGCAGTTTTTCTAAAACGAATTATTTGGATTATCATTATAATGGGTTTTGTTGCTACATATGATAAATTACAAGCAAACATATTGGGTGTTAATGATGTTGAAAGATTACTAGGTATTCCTGTACATTATTTAGTTATACAGACTTATTTATATTGTCGAGAACAGAAATATACCCCATGTGTTTTATTGTTAGTTTTAGGTGCATATTATGCTGTTTTTTCTTTTGCAAGAATTAACATTTTCTTTTTTGTAATGCAGCTGTTCACATTTTTTTGCTCTCTTGTCTTTTCTAAAAACAAAAGTTTATGGCAATCTTTATTTAAAAAAATGACTATAGTATTAGTTGTAAGCTCCCTATTTTATATTATTCCTAAAGCCTATGATTATTATTCTTCCTCTGAAACGGGTAAAGCTCAGATAAACCGTATGACAGATGAAAATGAGGGTGAACGAAAATCTTCTCTGATTGTTCCCTTTACTGATATTGATTTTTATATTTATCCTGAAGGCTTAGGATGGCGAAATCATATTGAGAAAATCAGTCGGCACTATAATTATAAAATTTTAAGTACTCAAGATAGCTGTTGGTTGTATTTATTTTACCATTTTGGCTTTATTGTTGGATTGATAATAAATATAATGATATTTAGATATATAATATATAATTATAAATATTATTTAAGTCATATATCTACGAATACTATTTTGCTGGGATTCCTTTTGTTAGCCTTTTTAATGGGGTATTTTACGCAAGGTATCTACTTCACAGTTCCACAAAATGCTGTGGCTGGTGGTATAATGTTATTTTTAATTTCAAAACAAAATTATAATGATAAATATTAATATTTTTACAGAAACTCCTTCTCGTATAGAATTCTTGCAACAGATTAATTTCGAGAAGTTCCCTAAGAGTGAATATTATTTTGCAGAAAACTCAACGGAAGATATTGATTGGGATTTGGTTGTTGTTTATGAAGGTGTAAAACAGCCGGTAAACTTTCGATGCAAGAAAGGTAATTTAATTTTTATTTCAGGAGAGCCTCCAATGAGCCGCGTCTATCCAAAAGCTTTCCTTGCTCAGTTTGATACCCTCATCACTCAGCATCCTAAACTGAGACATCCGGACAATCGTCAATATCAACCTTGTATGAATTGGCATCTGTCCTTGTCGTTTAAAGAAAATAAGTATTTGGATGGTTATGCTGATTATATTTCAATGAAGCCACTTCAAAAAAATAAAAACATTTCAATGATAACTTCTTCTAAACGTATGATGCCAGGACATGGTAGGCGTATGAAGTTTGTAGAGGCTCTTCGTGAGCAACTTGGTAATAATATAGAACTTTTTGGACAAGGCATTAAATTTGTTGATTGTAAAACTGAAGCTATCAATGATTTCCGTTTTACTATCAGTGTTGAAAACTCTCAAATTCCGAATTATTGGACAGAAAAGTTTTCAGATCCTATACTCGCTTATACTGTTCCTTTCTATTGCGGATGCACAAATATCGGGAAATACTTCCCGGAGGATTGTTACATTCCTATTGATATTAATAACAAAGAAAAGGCTATTGCTAAAATCAAGGAGATTCTTGCAAATCCGCAGAAAGAATATGATAAGCGTTTGCCGGCTTTGCTCGAGGCTAGAAAAAAAATATTGGATAAATACAATTTGTTTGCTGAGATAAATAGGATGTTTGGCATTCAGATAACTCAGAATAAAAGCATAAAGAGCGTATGTATAAAGCCTTCTAACTCTTTCAAAACATATAAATTCTTGCACTATCGATTACGTCTTACACGTTTGTTGGCAAAAATATATATTACTTATTTTAAGTAAGATAAGAATGGAAGCTTATATAAAATTTAGTTTTAGAATGTTCTACTTTGGGAAATATGTGCATTGAATGATGGTTTTATCATGCCCTTAAAGAAAGCCTCAATATTTCCAGTGGATATTTTTTATAGGCAAATTTTTTATGTCTATTATTGTTACAACAGTTAGTTGGCTGTTTACGATAGTTGTAAAAAAATAATAATTACATGTTAGGAGAAAATGAAAATATCAATTATAGTACCGATGTACAATGTTGAGATGTATATACAACGTTGTTTAACTTCCATTATTAGTAACAATGGATTTTTAGAAAATTGTGAACTTATTATCGTGAATGATGGCACCAAGGATGATAGTGAGGTTATAGCCCAAAAGGTAATAGAAGGATTACCCAATGCACAAATTATCGTTCAAGAAAACCGAGGGCTTAGTGCGGCTCGAAATGCAGGTCTTTCTCGTGCTAAAGGTGAATATATCTGGTTTATTGATTCTGATGACTGGATAGAACTTAATGCAATTAGAGTTTTATTAAATTATATAGATAAAAAGTGTGATGTCATACAGTTCGGTTATAATAATGTTTTTTCTAATGGGCAGAAAGAACGTGTTTTTAGAACACCGGTGACAGCTTCAGGTTGTAATATACTGACAAATATGTCATGGCCCATGGGAGCACAATTCTCATTATACAAAAAAGATTTTTTAAATAATCATAATTTGTCATTTTATAAAGGTATATATCATGAAGATAATGATTTTACTCCACGTGTTCTTGCTCTTGCGAAAAAAGTTATAATTATTAATGAATCACTTTATAATTATTTTAAGGGTAATCCAAATTCAATACTAAGTACTCCTAATATAAAGAAATGCCACGATTTGATTCTTGTGTCAAAACGAAAGCTAAAATTCATTCATTCCATTTCGGATAAAACGATAAAGGACGCTTTGTTAAATTTAGCAGCTTCAGAACTTAATACTAGTATCAGAAATATAGCCCGACACCAATGTCCTCAAAAACAAAAGGAAGAATATTTAAAGGAAATTGATAATAAATATATAAGAAACTTTTTTCATTGTTCAAAGATTAAATATGTCATTATGGCATTGTGTCTGACAATTTCTGTTAGGTCTTACATAAAATTATTGAGATTATTATGAAGTATTATTTAATTAATCTATTGATGATTTTTTTACCGCATTCTCGTTTCTTTTTTTTTAAAAGATGGTTGCTTCGGATGGCTGGGTGCAATATAGGAAATAATGTAAGAGTTCAGCATATTAGGATATTAGGAGCTCGATTAACAATTGGTGACAACTCTTTTATTGGTACAGAAACTATGATTTCTGGACCGATAAAGAATCGATTGGTTATTGGTAAGAATTGTGATATTTCTAATAGAGTTAATTTTATTCTTGGAACTCATGAAATAGGTATCTCTTCACATAGAGCTTCAACTGGTTATGGTAAGGATATTTTTGTAGGAGATGGAGTTTGGATAGGTTTTGGTGCCTCAATTTTACCTGGTGTGCATGTTGGAAATGGCGCTATTATTGCTGCTGGAGCTGTTGTTGTGAAAGATGTTCCAAGTAATACTTTAGTGGCAGGCTGTCCTGCTGTTGTTAAGCGTGATTTATCCAGAGTTGGAAGGTGTTAAATATGTTTGTACAGATTATTTAGAGGAAGCTCTTTCTTATACAGTTATAAAACTTTCTTATCTATCTGATAGTGAATTAACACCTTATGTTAATAATAAAGAGGTCTTGTTGAGAAAATATCCAGAACAAGCATGGAAACATGCTTTTGAATATTTAGAATTAAATGATATGAAATATAAGAGACATGATTAGAATACTATATGTTAATGGCGGATTAATGAATCGTGGTGGCATAGAGTCATACATGATGAAACATTATCGTCATTTAGATCGCAGTAAGATCCAATCTGCTTGGATAAATCTAAACTGTAACCCTTTGTAGATTTAAAAAATATAACAATAATGAGAACTTTATTTGTAACAAACTTACCAACTCCTTATCGAATTGATTTTTATAAGGAGTTGGGAAAATTGTGTGATTTGACGGTCTTAATAGAAGCAGGGCGTTCAAAAATATAAAATTGGATATTTTAGTTATTCCCTAATAATTATGTTATGGCATTCAACTTAATGCAATTGTTTAATACAAGAAACTTAGATATAGGAAAAATAACTAACCGAGAAATGTGATTGATTTTTGAAATTTTGTTTAAACTAAAATATAAAGTATATGGATTTATTTTCTGGTAAGAGGCTCCGCTCATCACAGACTGATGGACGACGAGCTAATCATGAAATGAAATATGATTATCGCTCTCCTATAGAGAGCGATTTAGGACGTGTGATATTTAGCTCTGCGTGTCGACGTCTTCATGACAAGACACAGGTGTTTCCTTTGACATCGAATGATAATATTCATTCTCGTCTCACACATTCCATGGAAGTGATGAGTATTGGGCATTCCTTTGCTTTGAATTTGTTCGAGATTCCTGCCTTTAAGGAAATGGTTGGAGTTGATGCTAATGATGCAAATCAATGTGTTAGAAAGTTGAGAGACTTTGATTCTTTGCTAACAACTGTTTGTTTAGCTCATGACATTGGTAATCCACCATTCGGACATTTCGGTGAAACAGCCTTGCAATGCTATTTTGAGAGATTATTTGATGATTTGAAAAATGATTTGAAGCAACCAAAAGATACTCATGTGTACCATCATCCGATAATCCTTGGAATGTTGAAAGTAGCTAAAGAAGAACAACAGGATAAAGTTATCGAAGAATTGACTTCATTCCTGGATGATGTAAACCTGGCTAAACTTGATTTTACGTGCTTTGATGGAAATGCCCAGGGGTTCCGTGTGCTTACAAAGTTACAATTTTTGAATGATTTGTATGGTTTGAACTTAACAAGCGCCTCTCTTGCTGCTTTCATTAAGTACCCTAATTTTGGCCCAAAAGATAAGAGTAGAAGTATATCCACCAAGAAGCATGGCGTGTTTACTACAGAGAGTATGGAGTTGAATCAAGTGATGAATAATTGTGGTATCATTCAATTAGGTGAACATGCTTTCAATCGCCATCCTTTCTCTTATTTGATGGAAGCTGCTGATACCATTTGCTATCTAATAATGGATTATGAGGATGCTATCTCTAAAGGTTGGGTTAAGTATGAAGACTTCAAGCAGATATTGAAGAATGATGCAGATGGAAAGAAAGTTTTGAATGAGGCTGAAAAGCACTTTAATGAGAATGCTCCGTCTAAGAAGAAAATGGTCCAGCTCCGTACGGAATTAATGAATCATTTTGTGAGTGTTGCCATTGATAATTTTATGACTCATTACGATGAGATTTTAAAAGGGGATTACAAGAAGGAACTAGTTTTTGATACTGATAATAATTCAGGTTTGGCAACTACCATTCAAAATATTTGCAGAAAAAATATCTATTCTCATCCTGAAATTGAATCTTTGGAGTTGACGGGCAATGCAGTTTTGACAGGTATTATAGACTATTATGTAAAATATCTATTCCATCCAGAGATATCTTTCCGCATTCATGCCAAACACTTAATTTCAAAGTCAACCTTTCAAGCAGTGCTCCAAGAACACTTTCAGGCTATCGGTGAAAAGAAAGATGCTTGGGATTATTATGAAGACTTCGATCCGAAGGATTTCACCTTTGAGGAAAGAATGCGTTTGATTCGCGATTTTGTCGCTGGCATGACTGATAAGTTTGCTGTAACTCATTACAGAAAGTTGAATGGTCAGCAAATATAGCAATGAAGAAAGATCGTTATTATCTACTTCGTAAAAACATTGATAGACAGTGCTTTTCCTTTGATCTCTATCTTAGTACTTTTTTCCCTTTGGGTATCATTAGATTAATGGATGAGTTGGCTAAACAATCACATGTTTACATATTCAGTGGGGTCATCAAAAATTTCTTGTTAGGATTTTTGGAGCATCGTGATTTAGACTTGGTTGTTAGTCATAAGCATAAATTATCATTCAATATTGGTAAACTGCTTGGCTTAGGTCTCTCAGAGATTAAACGAAACAAATTTAATGGGGTAAAATTGGTTTTGGATAATATGGAGGTTGATATTTGGCGTATAGAGGATACTATGGGTATTGTGGATATGCGTTTATTTCCAACTCCTGAAAATCTACTGAAAACTTGTTTCTTTAATTTCTCTTCCATTGTATATGATTATAACAATTCAAGGTTTATATATGGAGAAGATTTTTGTAAGTTTTTGTTAACGAGAGAATTAGATGTAATATATGAGAAGAATCCATTTGTGGAATCATGTATCGTGTCAACGTTTTATTATGCAGAGAAATATGAACTATCTGTTAGTAAGAAACTTTGTGATTGGATAAGGTTCCATTATGAAGAAGGGATGGATTTCCAAAAAGTTCAACAAAAACGATTTGGGACATGTTTCCTATCGAATTTAATCATTTCTAAAATTATCAAGCTTCTTGACGAGAATCCTAATACCCGTTTGCTGAAATTAGAAAGGAAACGACGGAATTTAGTGCTTAATTTAGAAGGAAAAATATATAATGTAATCTATAGTGTAAATTTATAGGCTTAAATAGCAAATAAATGAAAAACTATGTATTAACTATATCGTATAAATAATTATGATCAGAATACTATATGTTAATGGCGGACTGATGAATCGTGGTGGCATAGAGTCATACATGATGAATTATTATCGTCATTTTGACCGCAGTAAGATCCAAATAGATTTTATTGTTCATGATGCCGGTGGGTATGGGTATTATGATGAGGAAATCAAGAAAATGGGAGGACGTATCTTTGTGCTTCCAAAGAAAAGTACTCATCCTTTTACATATATTCATCAGCTGAAGAAAATTTTAAACAATGGTGAATATAAGATAATACACACTCACATGGATGCTATGGGAGCATGGGTATTGAAAGCAGCGAAAGAATGTGGCGTTCCTGTTCGCATAGCGCATAGTCATAATACTCAACATCTATCAACGAACCCTCTTAAATTGTTATTCCTGGAGAAAGCAAGAAAAAATATAAAAAGGTATGCTACCCATAGAATGGCATGTTCTGACGTAGCGGGCAGATGGTTGTTTGGGGACAAGCCTTTTACCGTTGTGCGTAATGCCATTGAAGTGGAGAAGTTTGCTTTTGATGAAGAAGAACGCAAGCGTATCAGAGAGCTGTATGGTGTCAGGATTGATGAATTCCTTATAGGGCATGTAGGTCGTTTTGATACCCAGAAAAATCATTCTTTCTTAATTGATGTATTTGCAGATGTTGTAAGGGAAAAGCAAAATTGCAAACTTATGTTGGTTGGCGAAGGTCATCTTATGCAAAGCATCAAAGAGAAAGTTTCGAGATTAAAGCTTGATAAGAATGTGGTATTTACAGGGGTTAGGGATGATGCCAATAAATACTATAATGCGTTTGACCTTTTTGTCCTTCCTTCATTGTTTGAAGGACTTCCTGTTGTTTCTATAGAGGCACAAATTAATGGATGCAGAGTTTTTTTCTCTGATACTGTTACAAAAGAATGTATGCTTTCTCCAAAAGCAAGTTTCATCTCTTTGGATGTTGAGCGATGGGTTAAGGGTATATTGAACTACATAAATACTGTAGATTCTTCGCATGTACTTGATTTTGACGTGATGGCTTCAGGATATGAGATTCATCATGAAGCAGAAAAACTTCAATCCTTATATATAGATTTATGGAACAAAAACTAAAGAAAGTTCTTTTTATCACAAATATTCCGGCTCCATACAGAATTGATTTCTATGAAGTGTTAGGCAAGTTTTACGACTTGACTGTGCTGTTTGAAGCAAAACGTGTTCCTGGTATTACGTTTAACTGGAAGGAGGATGGAATTAAGAATTTCAAGGCTATTTTCTTGAAAGAGGGTGAAATTGAAGAGAAGAAAATAGATTGGAAAGTACTCAGATTTCTCCGCAAGGTAAATTATGATTATATCGTTGTTACCAACTATGCCTATTTTACAGAAATGATAGCTTTGTTATCACTAAAGTTGCGGAATATACCATATTATTATGAATTGGATGGAGCAATGATTGGATATGGAGAGAGTAAGATGAAACTTCTCTTTAAGTCATTCTTTTTACAAGGTGCAAAAGGATATATAAGTCCTAGCAACGTGTCTGATGATTATGTTAAGTATTATGCTGGTAAAGATGTGAAAATCCATCGCTACCCATTTTCTTCTCTTTCTGATGCAGATATTCTTCCAAATGCCTTGTCGTTGCAAGAAAAGCAAACGCTTCGCCAGAAGTTAGGAATAAAAGAGCCTAAGATGATTCTGGCTGTTGGACAGTTTATCCATCGTAAAGGATTTGACGTGCTGATGGAAGCTGCAAAGGATATGGATAAAAACATCGGTATCTATATTGTGGGTGGTAAGCCAACAGAAGAGTATTTGGAATTGCAGAGAAAGTTTAACCTGACTCAGGTTCATTTTGATGGCTTCAAGACGAAGGATGAACTGGCTGATTATTTCAAGGCTGCGGATTTATTTGTGCATCCTACTCGTGAGGATATCTGGGGACTTGTCATCAATGAAGCGATGGCATACGGTCTGCCCGTTGTCACAACCAATAAATGCGTGGCGGGTATGGAGCTGGTTTCAGACAAGGAATGCCTGATAGATACTGATAGTCCGGAGCAACTGAAAAACATTATGGAAGCCCTGATGGTGGATGATGGCAGACGATTGCGGATTGCTGCCGACAACTTAAAGAAAATTACGGGCTATACCGTGGAGAAGATGGCTGAGGCCCATATAAAAGTATTTGAAAGTTTATGAACTCAATTTGTTTTTTAGCACAGTTTCCACCTCCCATGCATGGGCTGTCCAAGGCGGTAGAGACTTTGTACAATTCTCGTTTGAACAGGAAGTACAAGTTGTCAAAGATTGATATAACGGACAACAGGAGAATTCTGCGGTCGTTGGCTGCTCTGATGAGATGCCAGAGTGATGTGGTGTATTTCACTCCATCGCAGACAAGGGGCGGTAATCTGAGAGACTTGCTGTTCTTGAAACTGATACAGTGGGGAGGGAAAAAGTGTATCGTCCATATTCATGGCGGATACTACCGGCACTTGGTGGACAATGACTTGCCTGGTTGGCAGAGGAGGATGAACTATCGGGCTATTGGGCGACTGGCTGGCGGCATCGTACTCGGTCACTCTTTGCACGGAATATTTGAGGGAATGCTTCCCGACAACAGGATATTTGTTTGTCCCAACTGTGTGGATGATGCCTATATAGCCTCTTCAATCGACGAGAAGATGGAGGGGCTGAAACGGAATGGTGTGTTGCATGTGCTCTATCTCAGCAATTTCATTGCCTCTAAAGGCTATCGTGAGGTTCTGGAAATGGCAAGGATGGCTTCGGATAAAGGGGATGGGGATAAGTTTGTGTTTCATTTTGCGGGCAAATTCTTTGACACTCGTGAAGAAGAGTATTTCAATGAGGTTAGCAAGGGTCTGGGCAATGTGGTGTACCATGGTATAGTTGGTGGAAAAGACAAAGCTGACTTGCTAAGTCTTTGTAATCTGTTTGTCCTCCTTACTCGTTATCCGAACGAGGGACAGCCAATATCCATTCTGGAAGCAATGGGGAATGGAATGGCTATTATCACCACCGACCATGCCGGCATACCGGAGATTGCGTCACATGAGAATGGCTTTGCTTGTAGTAAGTTGCACATCGATGTAAATGAAATCTATGGATATCTGTTGGATTGTTATGAGCATCGGGAAAAATTGGAAACAGTCTGCAAGTTGAACTATCAAGTGGTGAAGGAGAGATATACCGAGAGACAGTATATTGATAATATGGACAAGATATTCGGAAAGATAGGTTAAATATTTTAATAAAGTATTGTACTTTACCGAAAAAAACGTATTTTTGTAGTCCTAATAGTAGAGTAATATGGCAGTAACGAGATTAAATAATATACGACCAGAAATGCTCGTTTGGGCATTTGAACGAGCTGGCTTCAATGAAGAGAGGGCTGTGAAAGCTTTCCCTAAGTTGGCGTCTTGGCTATCTGGAGAGAAACTGCCTACTGTAAACCAACTGCAACAATTCGCCAAGAGATTCTATGTTCCTTTTGGATATCTGTTTTTGCAGAATAGACCAGAAGAAACGATTCCTTTCCCGATGTTCCGAGGTGAAGCTGGAGAAATGAATCGCTTTGATCTCAATGTTTATGATACGGTAACAACGATTCGCACTCGGCAGGATTGGTTGGCAGATTATCTAGTAGAGAATGACATTGAGACATGCCAATTGGTGAACAGTATAACGCTGCAAACTCCAATAGGTGAAGCAGTCAATCTTCTCAGAAATAAATTGAACTTGGAACCTCGATGGGCGTTCAGTCTTGCCAGAACAGATGTGGCAGTTGGTCTCCTGACAGAGCGATTGGAGCAGGTTGGCGTGTTCGTTGCATATAATGGCGTCGTTGGGAATAATACGCAACGTACATTGAAGGTTAGTGAATGTCGTGGCTTTGCATTGGTCGATCGTGTTGCACCGTATGTTTTTGTGAATAGTGCCGACAGTAAGTCTGCCCAATTGTTTACCTTAATTCATGAGGTGGCGCATATCATGTTAGGTGTAAGTGCTGGTCATGCTGGTGAGGACTTGGGTGCCCATGATATATATGAGAGATATTGCGATGCGATGGCAGCAGAATTTCTTGTTCCTGCCCATGTGTTGCGTGAAACTTGGAATCATGACATCAAGAAGCAATCTCGTCAGTTTAAGGTGAGTGAAATAGTTGTAGCTCGTAGAGCCCATGACTTAGGACTATTGAGTGATCAGGCTTATCGGAATTTCTGGATGGAATACAGCCATCGTCCTATAGCCGAGAAGAAAAAAAGTGGTGGCGGAGATTTCTATCTTACCAGTGTAAAAAGAGTAGGAAAACTCTTTGCTATCCATGTGCGCAATGCCGTAAACAACCGTCAGTTGGAATATACGGAGGCTTATCGTCTAACTGGTCTGTCTGGTAATACCTACCGGCATTTTATGACCCATAATATCTAAGGTCTTTGGCATATATTTTTGATACCAACATATTCATTCGTTCAAAGCATGAGATGCCAATGGACTTGTGGCCTACTTTTTGGACTAAGATTGCCGGAATGATAAATTCTGGCAATGTGTTCTCTAACATTCAAGTGAAAGGAGAGATAGATAAAGGTAGTGATGAATTGACCGACTGGATGAAGGTTAATGTTCCTGCTGGATTTTATATCGAGAATGAGCTTGATGTGATGGTCAAGTATGGAGACGTTATGAATTGGGCTCAATCTAATGCAGTTTACAGACCAGAGGCTGTTTCTGAATTTGCAACAGTGGCAGATGCTTATCTTGTGGCTACGGCAGCTGCAAAGGGATATACGCTCGTAACGAATGAAACTGCTGATCCACAATGCAGACGCAGAGTGAAAATACCTGATGCCTGTGATGCTTTAGGAGTGAGATATTGTGACTTGAATACGGTTTTGCGAGAACTGAATATTACGATTTAAGAATCTTAACATAGGTTAGCAAGAATGGGATTTTTCTATTCTTGCTAACTCATCAATTTTTTTTAATTGGATTTTACTTTGACTAAGGAACAAGAGAATTTGTTCCTGTTAATGAAGTCCGCATTATGGAATGATGAGTTGTCGACTCGTTCTATTCGTGATGGGGATTGGGGTGAGTTATATAAGCTTGCCAATGAACAGTGCTTGGTTGGCATAGTCGCAGATACCTTTCGGTATCTTAGTATAGAACAATGCAATAGAGATGAAAGACTAAGGTGGCTGGCGTATGTTGTGAGATTAGAGAAGAAAAACCAAGAGATGAATTTGTTGGTTGGTAAGTTCTTCGAGAAGTTCCATAAAATGAATCTTTCTCCTGTTCTGTTGAAAGGTCAGGCGTTTGCAGCGAACTACCCTTATCCTCTGCATCGGCAATGTGGTGACATAGATGTGTATTTCAAGAATCGGAAAGACTGCGAGACAGCGGTGGCTTGGGCTGCTAAGGTTGATAAGTCTGCTGCTGTATCTCCTGAGAACAAACGTGAAAGAAAGCATTTCACATTCTCCATTGGTAGTAATGTAGTAGAGCTACATTATTTAATGTGCCTATTTGAAAACTCTTGGTTGCATCAACGGCTTCAGCAGATTATAGATGAAGAGTTTGACAATAGCAAGCCTTGCTTTGTGGAAATTGAAGGTGAGCAGATTGAAACTGTGCCACCTACTCTGTCTGCGCTTCACCAGATTATACATATCAGCAGACATTTATTGGAGGCAGGTATCGGACTGAGGCAAATTTGTGATTTGGCCATGTTCTTGGATAAGCATCATGATGTGATAGACAAGGAAAGGTTGAATGGTTATCTGGAAGAATTGCAACTGATGACCATTGCTCGAAGTTTGGGATATATCATGGTAAAGTATCTCGGCCTCAAAGAAGAAAAAGTGCCTTTTAAGGTTGATGCGCAATTTGCCGATTTCATATTGCAGGAGATATTTGAAGGTGGAAACTTTGGCAAGAAGAAGGTCGAATATAGAGAAAAGAGCAAAGGTTTGCGACGTAAGCTACAGTCTGTTTATTATTTTTATATGCGTAGCAAACTATATAAGCCTCTGATGCCAAAGGAGGCAAGAAGCTATTTCTGGAAAAAGATTAGTCTGAATTTTAGGCTAATGACTAAACATCATTATTGATTTTTTATTATGGAAACTATACAAGTGAAACTTGCAGCCTTTGATGGAACTGATTTCAACAAAGGGGCAGGATTTCTAAAAACTACTTTATGGTATTTCGTGAATGCGCTTATTGTAAGAGCTTCATGGAATCCATTTATGGGAATTAAAATAGCCTTGCTTCGTGCTTTTGGTGCGAAGATAGGTAAGGGCTTAGTCATCAAGAATAATGTGATTATCAAGTCGCCATGGAACTTGGTGGTTGGTGATGATTGCTGGTTCGGAGAAAGTTGCTGGATAGATAATCTTGATAAGGTTGTTATTGGCAACAATGTATGCATCTCGCAAGCTGCTTTGCTCCTTACTGGCAATCATGACTATAATATCTCTTCTATGCCTTATCGCAATGCACCTATAAAAATTGAGGATGGGGCTTGGATAGGCGCTAAGACAACAGTGTGCCCTGGTGTAACCGTTCATTGTAACGCCATCCTTACAGTTGGTAGCGTGGCTACGAAGGATATGGAGGAGAATGGGATATACCAAGGTAATCCTGCGGTGAAGATTAGAGAAAGAAAAATAAAAAACTAATGAAAGTTTCGATTATAACTAGTTGCTACAACCGTGAGAAGACGATTCGCGGTGCTGTGGAGAGTGTGTTGGCGCAGGATTATCCTGATATCGAGTATATCATCGTGGATGGTGCTTCGAAGGATCATTCTGTTGAGGCTATCCGCGAGACTATCGCCGGTCATGAGGATAAAGTGAAGTTTATCTCTGAGCCAGACCATGGTATGTATGAGGCTATCAACAAGGGTATTCGTATGGCGACGGGTGATGTGATAGCTCTATGCCATTCGGATGACTTTATGTTTGCCAAGGATACGGTATCACACGTAGTGAAGAAGATGGAGGAGACGGATTGCGATTTTCTCTATGCCGATGGTATCTTTGTGAATGAGCAGAATACCAATAAGGTGGTGAGAAAATGGATTGGAGGCAAGTATGCTCGCTGGAAGGTGAGATGTGGCTGGCTGCCATTACATCCTACCTGCTATATTAAGCGTGAGGTGATGATGAAATGTGGTCTCTATGATGAGAGCTACAAGATTGCTGCTGATACCAACCTTCTGGTGAACTATCTGTATAACTGCCATCTGAAGATAGCGTATCTCCCTGAGTTCGTAACGAGAATGCGCATGGGTGGTATGAGTACCGATTCAGCAAAGCGTAAGAAAATGTGGGATGAGGACATTAGGGTATATTCTGGCTATGGCTTCAAGCCTGTGACTTTGACAAAGCTGATGAAAATGGCATGGAAGGTGCCACAGTTCATCAAGGCAAAGTTTATGTAAAACTTTGTCTTTATAGTATTTCGTAATATTAGCGATGGTCGCCCGGTCCTGGACCGAGCTTGCGGTCTATGTAGTCGAGGATTCGCCAAAAGAGGAGGCGAAACTTATTGTGGATATGTTGGAGTAAATTCTTTATCATGATTCGTTCTTTTGATGGTAAACGTGAAAAGTCCATTTTTATTGCATATAAAGGTTTTACCGTTTAGTACGTGCATAGACTTCCGTGGATAATTAAATCTCCTGCGGATATCAGATGAAAACAGATTTTACCATGCGGATGGTGTTTTTATTCTCCCACATATGGCACAGATAGGCACGGATTATTTTCCATACGGAACATTGGGATATTACCGACCCCCTCTAGCTCCCCCTAAAGCGGGGAGGACCAGTTTGTCCGCCTCTTGAGTGTCCTATGATATTTAATGAGCCGGAGGAAAATCTGTGTTCATCAGCGGAATCTGTGGGAGATAAAATAAATCATCCGTGGGATACAAGAGAATCATCCGTGGGAGAATATCTCTACGTTAAAAGAATCCAAGAAATTTGGCGGTGTGAGGGGAAAAATGTATTTTTGCATAAAATCAGCTGCACCTCAGCAATTGAAGCGAACTTCATTGCGTTCGATTTGCATGATTTTTGTAGTCAGAATTCGTTAAACGTTTAAAAGGCGAAGATTATGAATAATGTTGATATAAAGGACTATGCTGCTTACGTCGGCATAACAATGCTGATGAAAGGGTTGACTGTCAGCCCTTTGAAGTTGCAGAAAATACTATATTATGAGCAGGCTTGGCACATGGTCGGATTCGGTCGTGACAACCAGTTGTTCTCTTGTGCGCCACAGGCTTGGGTGAATGGTCCTGTCTATCCAGAAATATATTATATCTATAAGGATATGGTCCCTGGAATGTGTGACCATCTAAAGATGGAGAACTTCCTGAGTGAAGGTGAAAGTCCTAATGACAAGGAGAAAAAACTTGCAGACAAAATGAATTTGTCTGACGAAGAGATAGCCTTGACGGAAAGGGTTATCATGCTTTATGGTTCTCGCACTCAGAATCAGTTGATATTGCTTACTCATAGTGAAAAACCTTGGAGCGAAATGCGTGAAGGGCTGAAACCTTACGATTATTCTGACCGTGAGATTTCTCTCGACACGATGCATGATTACTATAAGGAAAGATACGACAGAAATAGAGCGAAATGATGTTAGACCTGAAGATTGATGACACAAGGGATATCGATTATCCTGCAAGATTGACGGAAAACTTGTCTTATCAAGATTTGGTCGACTCGCAAGGCCAATGCATTTCTGTACAATACAATGAAATAGACTTGGGAAATACTGGATATGGCTTTGACCAAGAATTTAAGGGCAAGGAGGCAAACTTGTATTTTGAAAGGATGCGTGAGTTTTCTGAACAGACATTGAATGATATTCGTGAGGATGCTGATTACAAACTGCATTTTTATCGTACAAATGTTTCTGGTAATATCAAGCGTATCTTTGATTCCATAGACCCGAAGATTGCTAAAGCCAATCCTCTGATTTTTCATTTCGCTCTTGACCCTGAAAATAAAAATCATGCGGATAGGGCCAGGTGTATAAGAAATCCACGAGTGTATTTCATGGTTGGCAGAAACGGAATGATACATATTCTCTTCTTTGACCCCTATCATGAGATAAACCCTTAGCAGTAAAGACAAAGGTGAAATCAAGCGTTTCTCAGTCTTGGTCTTGCATATCGTCAATGGCGAAAAAGGCGATGCCAAGTAATATGGAAAATCCCAATCTGTAAGTTGATTGGCTTACGGACTGGGATGGAAACATGGGCTGAAATTTTACAGCTTTCTTCTAAATGTGGAAGTTTATTTCTTTCAGCCACTTCTTTACATCAAAGCAGGGACAGCTCTTTTTGACCCAGGGGAGGTCCCTGTGACCGACAATCTCAACATGGGGATAGTCCTTGCAGAGACTCTTCAATAGCTCTAACAGGCTGCGCTTCTGGGCTTCGGTCCTGGTGTCGGCAGGGTTGCCGCTGGCATCTAAGCCGCCCTCGTAACAGATGCCTATTGAGTGAGCGTTGTAACGCTTGGCATGGGCACCGACCATCTCCTCGGGACGACAGGGGTAGATGGTGCCGTCTTTGGTGATGTAGTAGTGATAGCCGGTGGTCTTGAAGCCACGCGCCTTGTGGCAGGCTTCGAGGGCTTCGACGGTGAAGTTACGGTTGGCTCTGGTGGCAGAGCAGTGGATGATGATTAAATCGATCTTTCTCATGATTTTCTGAGGATTGCTATGGATTAATAATTGTTTTCTTTAATTTTGAACACGGATAATTTTTTCGAACACGAATAATTTTTTTCGAACACGAATCTCACGAATAGAACGAATGAGGATCCTACAAACACGAATGGGTATGTGACGAACACGAATTTCACGAATGACACGAATTGTGCCGTGCGGACTAAAGTGGGGGATGTTTGATGCGAATTTCACGAATTTTTCCATGATGGTAATTGCTAAAAAATGAATTTTACGTATTATGATATATCATACAGAAGAATCATACGCTATAACTGGTGCAGCAATGCATGTATATAACACTTTGGGTTCAGGATTCCTTGAATCTGTCTATCAAGAGGCCTTGGCTATTGAATTTTCTAATCGTGGCATCCCTTTTGAAAGAGAGAAGGAACTGAAGATATATTATGATGGACACGAACTGAAACAAACATATCGTGCAGACTTTGTCTGCTATGATAATATTATAGTTGAACTCAAAGCTGTAGCCCACTTGGACGATTCTCATAGGAGTCAAGTGTATAATTACCTTAAGGCGACAGGATTTAAACTTGGTCTCCTCTTTAATTTCGGGTATTATGATGGATTGGAATATGAACGCAAAGTCAAATGATACTATATTTCTTTGAACACTAATGTTTCTTGAACACGGATAATTCTTGAACACGAATCTCACGAGATTTGTCGTAGACCCACTGACCAAAGGGAAGTAATGACATGAATGAGGATTCTGCAAACACGAATAATTTTTTTCGAACACGAATTTCACGAATGACACGAATTGTTCCGTGCGGACTAAAGCGGATTTTCGAACACGAATCTCACGAATAGAACGAATTGTGCCGTGCGGACTAAAGTTGTGTTATAACAGTATGTCATGTATTCGTGAGATTACTTCCCGTTGGTCAGTGGGTCTTCGACAAATCTCGTGAAATTCGTGTTCATAATTAATTCGCGTTTCATCTTATTTACGATATTCCGTGCGGATTAAAGTTGTGTTATAACTGTATATTATGTATTCGTGAGATTCGTGAAATTCGTGTTCATAATTAATTCGCGTTCATGATTAATTCGCGTTTCATCTTATCCCTTGCAGCTCTGTATGCAGAACGTGCTGGCGATGGCGGTGAGGATGGTGATGAGGAAGTTGATGAGGGTTTTGATGTTTTCTTTTTTCATACGATATGGGATGATTGGTGATTAATGATTGGTGATTGGTGATTAATGAATTTGTGAGAGCGAAAGGGATAGAGAGGGACATGAGAGCAAGTACCCGTACAGAACCGATTATTGAAATGATTAGTGATGAGTGATTAGTGATGAGTGATTAGTTGCATTGTTGCTGATACACTTTTGCTTGCTCATACACTCTGTGGGGTTCTCGGAATACTCCGGACACGTCATGTCCGCAGTCTATCGCCAGTGGCTGTCAGTGGTTGTCAGACGGTGGCAGGGGGTGTCAGAAACGGACTGTTGTCAGACGGCGGCAGGGGTCAGACGGTAGCGGATTGGGTGTTCTCTGAGGTTTCAGAGCCTTCGGTGTTCTTGTCCGCGGCATCGCCTTTCTTCTTTGCGACGATGGTCGTAGCCCTCTTCAGCGTGGCATCGAGGTTGAGAGTTGCCGGAGTGAGCGTTCCTGTGGCACGGGCACGCAGCTTTACGCCCTTGATGTGCTGCGTGGTGCTGAACTCCTCCTCCGTTTCCGCTCCCTTTTTGTTCTTGATGCCGATTGAGAAGATGGCGAGGTCGGGGAGTTTCACGTTCTTGCCCTGCAGCAGAATCTCCTTGATGCATCCGATCATGTCGGTGAGCATCCCCTTGATGGCGCCGGCGGAGAACGGCGTGTTGTGCTTCGACATGTGCTCGGAAAGCCCGTCCAGCCCGATGGTCTCGTCAATGACGGGATATGCGAGCCATTTGTTGTTAATTGACGAATTGGAGTTCTTGAACTGACGAAGAATGTACTTGATCATAAGCAGAATTTTTTTTGTTAATGAGTTATGGTTTGTTTGACGGTACAAAGGTACCACTTTCCGCATGGGGCAATGACGCTAAGCGTGCGATGTGTTACTAAAGGGAGGATTCTCCTAACTTTTTTGTGAGAAATCATGGTTCGTCGAGGTATTTGACGATGAGTTCCACCTGATGCTTGGAATAGAACTTGCTGTTTTTGCCCATCCAGCATCTGTCCATCTGCTCGCTGAGAGGCTGGCAGCGGCGTATCCACCGCCTCAGTCGGGCCAGTGCAGCGTGTGGCTGCAGGTCGGGGAAGTAGAGCATTGCAAGCTCTTGTTTGCTGTAACTTCTTATTTTCATTTTTTTCAAAAATTGAAATCAAAAATATTATTCTTCGAAAACCACCCCGTCCCTCCTTACCCTGAAGGAGGGCTCCACCGCTCTCCCCAAGCCCCTCTCCCCTCATGGTAGAGGGGATGTAAAACGCTCCTGCTCGTCGCTCGGACATTAAGGTAGACGGGGCATCAAAGCCCTCGTCTGGATTTTTTGACGGCT
>ERZ791617.584-NODE-584-length-21594-cov-3.77673_pt1 | contig 21594 bp, 21 predicted proteins | sample MGYA00510272_ERZ791617 | MGnify/ENA primary metagenome ERZ791617 (study PRJEB30046, sample SAMN00715200) | human gut metagenome | study: EMG produced TPA metagenomics assembly of the A metagenome-wide association study of gut microbiota in type 2...
AAATTATTTATTTCTTTTATCTTTTAAAGTGCAAGAAATTAAAACCTTCAATTTAAGGGTTTTAATTTCTTGGGGGCTGGGGTGGGCAGTTTTCAAAGTTTTCAATAAACTTTGGAAACTAAATTTAAAGTTTCAATTATTAGCTTTCTATTTTAAAAATAACACTGTTCCAAAGCATTGTTCGACACAAATATCAATAAATTAAAAAGAGGCTGTAAATTTAATTTTACAACCTAATTTTTCTTATTAGCAGACAAATTGTCCGCTAATAATATTTAATGCTATTTCATTCCTGATAAGAAATCTCCTACTTTTTTTAATGCTAATCTAGCATTAACTATAATTCTTCCATCTCTTTCAAAATAATATACTTTATTTTTTTCTAAAAGCTTTAATAAATTATCTTTTCTAAACATATAATCTTTATCTTTATTTAATCTTTTTACTAAAATATTAACAGGGCAATAAACCACATAGTTTCTTAAAGAAAATGAAGAATTATGAATTGGATTTTTAAATAAAATAATATATTCTAAAATTTGTCCAATATATTCTTCTGGAACATGAGAATAAGAATAACTATCATATTCAAGAGTCTTACCTATATTATTTAAAGTTTGAACTAAATTTTTAAAACAAGTCATACTTTTTAATAATATTTTATCTTTATAAAAATTTAAAATTACTGGATATTTTATATCTCTCATATCAATTATATCACTAGAATACATAGGCATTTTTTTTATAATTTTTTCTATTTCTTTTTCTTCCAATATAGGCTTAGAAATATGATAATCAAAATTTACTATATATTCTTTCTCTTTTTCTTTTTTTTTCTTTATATATTTTTTGCCTTAAATTTTCATAATTTTCTATTTCTATTTTTCTAACATCATTTATTCTTTGGTTATAAAAACTTTCATATTCTTCTTTTTTTACTTTTGATAAAAAAGTTTTCAAATTTTCAGAAATTTCTTTTAGTTCCTCATATTCCATTGGTATAATTTCACCATCAAATGGAATTAAATATTTTTCTCCATTTAATGATACTTCTGAATAAATATATGCTTTCTTATAATTTCTATTTATTTTTGTATTTCCCATTTTATTCTCCTTTCTTTTTTATATATTATAAAATTCAAAACTCAAAAAAGCTAGGAAAAAATTCCTAGCATTTGTTCATTTCTTTTAAAATCTTATTTTCTCTAACCTTTAAAGCACTTCCTGTTAATTTATTGCCTTTTTTATCTAAAAGTTTTTCTTCTGGAATGTCAGCAGCAGTATATACTTTTTCAGCTTCTTTTATTGGAGATACAAAAAGATCTTCAACAATATTTTCTTCATCTTTCAATTTTTTATCTTCTTTTTTGATAATACTATAAGGCATTGCAAAACATTTTCTTGTAAATGGTCTATCTTCAATATTATTATCTTTCAAATACTTTTGATAAATCTCTTCAAACTCTTCTTCAGTAATTTCTGATTTTCCAACTAAATTTTCCTTTTTTTCTTCAGATTTAGAAGTTTTATTTGGAGTATTAGTTGATAAAGTTAAATTATTATCATCATTTTCTTTTACATTATTTTTATCTTTATTTTCTACTTTCAAAATTTTGGTTTGTTGTGTAGCTCCTGTCGTTATTGTTTTAATTAAATATGATAATTTAGTAAATTCTGTATTTATAGTTTTATAAGCAAAATATAACCCTTTTGCTAGTATTTTTTCATCTTCAAAAAATTCAATCAATTCAATTTTAGTTTCCTTTGTTAAAAAAGGACTGATATATCTGTTATGACTAGCTTTTTCAAATGCTTTATCAAGTTCTTCAGATATTTCGACTTCAATATCATCAACTATTTCAATTTCTGGTTCTTTTTTGCCCCAAGAAATTTCTATTTCAGTAATAACTTTACCTGTTTTCTTTTTTTCTATTGTTAAATGTGGAAAAAATTGTTTTAACTCATTCTCCATAGGAGTTAATATTCTTTGATTAAATCTAGCAGTAGAGTAACTAGCTGGAACATCAAGCAATTCCCTAAGTTCTTGTAGCTCAAATTTTTTATAGTGAATTGAATCCCATTGTTTTAAGATTCTGAATAAAGTTTTTGAATAAACACTTTTCAATTTAACAAAGTTTTCTAATTCCAATATAGTAAAATTTCCTTTTTTCAATAAGTTATTTACTAAAAATTGGAAATCTTCATTAATACTTAAAATTAATACTTTTTCTTTTTTTCTAATTTTAAATTTATTAAAAAAATAAAACTTCACAATTTCTTCATCGTTTTCATATCTAAAATTCAAATTTGATATTTTATCGGATACATTTTTTACAGAATTTAAAAACCTTGGTAGATGTATATCTCCATTAGATAAATTCCTTAACTCTACAAAAGGAATTTCTAATATATTACTCCCTTGATTTTGAATTTTGTATACAATAGAGAAGAACACATTTAATTCTTTTTCAGTAAAATTATTAAAAGATAATTTATTTATATTATTATGATATTTTACTAGCTCACTCATACAACCACCCTATAAAAATAATTTGATGATAAATCAAATCTATCATATAAATACCATAAATGTCAACCCTATGGTATTAAAGTTTTTATCTATCGAAAACCTTTTATTTATCACCGCAGTTGCGGTAAAAATACTAAATAAGGTATTTTAATCATAAATTTTATCGGTTTATAAGTGATATTTTAGGTATTTATAAGTGACATTATGGGTATTTGAAAAATTATAAAATACTATATTTTCTGTATATAAGATTATTCAGTTTTTTATAGATACCATTATAAAAAGTCAAGGGTATCTATTTTTTTAAAAAAGTGACATTTATGGTATCTAAAAGTGACATTATGGGTATCTAAAAGTGACATTTGTGGTATCTATAACTGACATTATGGGTATTTGAAAGTGACATTATGGGTATCTATAGGTGTCGAGAGCCTTGAAAAATTAAGGACTCTTGACGTGCCTAAAGTATTTAAAGATATTTAAAGATATTTAAAGATATTAAAGATATTAAAGATAACAGAAAAAAGATTTTTTATTTTAAATTTTTTAATTATATTTAATAAAAAATAATACAAATTTTTTCAAAAATATTTTATTTTTAAAGTTTTTATATTGATTTTAAAAAAAATAATTAATTTTGTTTAATTATTTGACTTAAAGACAATATTAGAGTATAATTTACTATATATTCTGAATAAAATATATAGTACTATTTATACTATACCACTTTTTAAGAAAAAAACCTATTTTTTGAGTAGGTTTTTATTTAATTTTTCTTATAAATTGATTTTTTTCTATACTTGTGATATTATTGAGTTATAGAGTTTGAGATTTTTTGTACCTTGTTAATTTTTAGTATAAGAAAATGAACTTAGAATGTTTGATTTGAATAATGATGTTTTTGTACCTTGTTAATTTTTAGTATAGTAAAACTTTTCATGGTATAGTATTTATCTTTATCATGTTTTTGTACCTTGTGATTATAAAAAATAAAAATCTCAAATCCTATAAACATTAACTAAAAAAGGACTGAATTTTTTTCAGTCCTTTTCATATTTCATTTGTATTGTTTTTACTCCTAGATCTTGTTCTTTTTTTGTCTACTACTAAATATTCTTTTAATTCTTTTTTTACTATTTTTTCTATATTCAAAGCTGTTTCTTTTGCAAAGTCTATATTTAGATCTATTTTTTTAGCAACTTCCAGTATCTCTTTTAGTCCTGGATCTCTTCCATTCCCATTTACTGTTGTGGCATGTTCTCCTCCAATAGAATGACTATAAGTTAGATCATAAGCTGGTGACAGTTTCCATGATTTAGCTTCTAAATCATATATGAATGAAAAATTTTTAGAGTGATCATCTCTATTATGGGAAAAAATATTAAAGCACATTAATTTAAACATTTTCTTTATTTCTTCTTCACTTGAAGTTAATTGCTTAGTAACTTTCATTAAGTCATTATAATCTAAATTAGGGATTCTATGAGATGTTTCTAATAAAGCACTAGCTGTTATCATATGTATTCTCTCATTATTCATACCTCTATCAAATCTTTTTACTCCAAAATACCCTTTAGATATTTCTGAAGAAAATAATCTTGTTTCAGGCATATCTATTCCACAATTTTTAGCACATATTGAATAATCATACTCTTGTTTTCCTATTCCTGGTTTATCAAAAGAAGATGGAAATTTTATAATCCATTCTTCTCCATCAACTTTAGTAAGAATTTTAGGTCTAGCTCCTCCTGAAGAACTACCTAATTTATAAAGCTCATCTAAATCTTCAGAGTTATCTGTTATTAAAACCTCTTTACAAGCTAATGCTAATTTATCTAAGTTTAATTCATTTTCTTCTATCTCAAATTCATGTACAGGAACATATGTTAAAGCTCCCATTCCTGAATCTCCAACAATAGCAAGTCTATTTAATGAATCCACTTCAAAAGGATTTATCCCATTATTTTTTAACATTCTATCTACAAGTAATCTTCCCCAACCATCAGGTAAACTATCTGCAAACACTCCATATACTCCATCAAAAAGAAATGGATTAGCTATAAATTCTTTATCTTCCAATGGTAAACTAAAAGGACTAATTGGAAATCCAGTTTTTAACCATTCATCACTATACTTAAAAATAGTAGTATATGGACGTTTATTATTTGATTTAATAGTTCCTATTTTAGCTTTATTAGAAAACCAAACTTCTATCTCTTTTAATTTTTCCATTATTTCTCCTTATTCAGCTAATAATTTTTCTATTTTTTCTAGATATTTTTCTAATAAACTTAATTTTTTTTCATCAATATCATGTTTATTAGGTAATCCTAGATATAGTGTTTCTATTCTACTTCCTATATCATTCAGGGTTAATTTTGGCATTTCAGGAACATTTGATTGTTTATTTTCTAAAGCTAATTGTTTCGCATTTTCTAAAAGAAATCCTTGTTTTAAATTTAGGAAGTCTTCCTTAGTATTACATTTATCTATTTGATTTAATAATTTTGGTTCATTTTCTAATAGTTGAATATCATCATCACTTAGATTTAGAACTAATTTTTTACCAGCTTCAGTAGGAATATTTTCATAAAACTTATATCTTTTTCTGTATCTTCTAGCAGTTCTTTCATTTACTCCTATATAATTAAGATACTTTATATAATTACTTGCTTCTCTAGTATTCCCTGTACTTAAAAGATCAAACACTTCTGTTAAGTGTTTTCCTAACCAAATAGTAGTTTTAGCACTAAAATTTGCATATTCTAATGCTTTTTCTTTAATTTTCTGGTTTATTTCTGAATTATCAGTGATTTTGTCTAATAAATCTATATTCAACAAATCTTTCATAGTTAAAAGTTGTTTTTCTTCCTGAACGACAATAATATTTGAATTATTTTTACCTTCTTGTAATTCAGTAGAAATATTTTTTATATCAACATTTACTCTTGCTTTATTACGTTTCATATGATTTTATTCATCTCCTTTTTTAAATATTTTTATTTAATATATAAGCGGACAAATAGTCCGCTTATATATTATATCAAATTTTTTTAAAGATTACATTCAATTACTAATTTTCTTAAAATTTGTCTAAATATTTCTTGAACTTCAACCAATCTTTGATCTGCTGTCTCCCAAATAGATTTCTTTTTATGCTCTATTTGTCTAATTACAGATAATTCTTTTATTGGTTTTGGAAACAATATGTTAGTTCCTTCTATTTCGCTTTTTAGTCTTTCATAATAAGCTTTTTCAATAATACCGTCTAAATATTTATTGAAAACAATTGAAGATACCTTATCAACTCCTAGATCTCTAATAACTTGCGATACTCCATCAATAGTAAGATCATCTCCTATACATGGAATCACAAGTCTTTTTGTATAATTTAAGACTACTTGGTCGACTCTTTTAGTAGGAACAGAGTCTATAACAATACAATCATATTTATCTTTTAAAGAGTACAATACTTTACCTATATTTTCTTCAAATTTTTTATTATTATCAATTGAGCTTTCAAGTGGTATAAAGTCAAGATTTTCTCTTAAATTAATAATTTCACCTGTTCCATTTTTAAGCCAATATTTTAATCCTTTTGTTTTATTGCTTAAAATAACTTCTTTATCATCATATGTAAAATATATTTTTATTCTTTCTTCTTGCTTAGAAGGTAATAACATAGTTAAAACGTTATTTTGTGGGTCTGTTGTTAGAATTAAAACTTTATATCCTGCTAGTGCTAATCCTGTTCCAAGAGAACAAGCAATAAAGGTTTTTCCTACTCCTCCTTTTTCTACTTTTACAGTTATGATAGGAAATTCATTCCTTATATATTCAGGGCTATATATATTTAAAACATCTTGATCTGCCATTGTATTTTCCTCCTCATAAGGTTTAAAAATAATCTTATTTTCTCCCACAATTAAATCAACACATTTATTTTCTTCTAAATTCCATTTTCTTATTATTTCTGGTGGAAATTGAAATTTAAAACCATTTTTAGATTTATCATAATTTATTTTTACATAAGATGTTAAATAAATTAATGATTCTCCTTTAATCTTTTTTTCATCTACTATTCCTTCTTTATATGGATATAGTATTAGAGTATCATCTTTATATTCCATCACAACATCTCTATTTTCTGGAGTTAATTTAAGAATCTCTGAATGATCTTTCGTAAAAGATATTGATCCAAAATTTAATCTTCCATCTTTTTTGTATGCTATAATTATATTTTTTTTCATTTTATTTTTCCTCCAATAAATCATTAGCGGACAAAATGTCCGCTAAGATTTTAAAGCATATTTTGTAATTTTATTTAAATAATTTGAACGTCAACTACTGAATTTAACATTATCAGTAAAGTAAAAAAGAATAAAACTACAAAAAATATCCATAACTTCATAAATTTCTCTCTTTTCTTATTAAAATTTTTTTTGAAGTTTTTCTTTATAGTATCCTAATGCTATCCCAATTAAGAGAGCTTTATTTCTATCTTCTACGATAAATTTGATATCAAGTTCCTTAAAATAACATTCAACCATACCATTTTCCAATAATGTTGTACTCATACGATCACTCCTTTATTCTTGATTTTTTTATAAAAGAATGATATAATAAATTTGACTGATATATTATATCTATGAAGCTATTTTGTTTGCCGACAAGATAGCTTTTTTCTTTTATACTAATAGTATAACATAAAATGGGTATGACGTCAAACTGATTTTTTATTTTTAAAATATATTTTTGCTTAAAGTACATTTTCACAACTTTTCTCATAATAAATTTTAAATCCTAATGCAGCAGCTTTTTGGACAAGGTTTGAAAATTCTTTTTCCATTGCAAAGTGATCTTCACTTTCAAATATTAAAAATTGTTTGTTATTTATCCAAGTAAAATTATGTTCATTTAGATAAGATTTCATCTCTTCATCTTTTGTACCTTTAAAATAAATTGTACTAGATTCTTGTGTATAACGATAATATATAACTGCATATTTATCATTACTTTTTTCTGGATTTATATTTTTCCAGCTTACCTTGCTTAACATTGGATTATCTAAACAATACTTTAATATACCTTTTTCTTTATAGGCATGTTTCTCAACATACCAACTTGCATTAATAATATTTTTTAAAGTGTTATATAAAGTAGTTTTTAATTTTTCTTTTTCTTTAGGATTAATTTCTAAATTATCAATAGAAAGTAACAAAGTAATCCAATTTAATCTTACTCCTTCAGCACTTTCCATTTGACTATCTGTACCTAATAATTCAGGAAGTTCAAGATCTTTTGCCATTCTTTTTCCAAGTAAGGTTCTTTCTAGTTTACAATCAGGACAAATACTTTTTTTATTGATGATTTCATTTTCTCCTATTTCTTCTTTTGTATGTCCACAACTATAAATAATTTTTTTCATATTCCCTCCTGTTTTTTTAATTTTTTATGGATACGCTTTTTTGCCCCATTTATCTTATAATGACATTTAATAGACTCTTCAGTCCACTTTCTAAAAAGCTTTTGCAATCTATTAAATTGATATTTTTTTAAAGCTTTACTTCCTGAAGATAATAGGTATGAATTTAATTCATCTAAACTCATACAAGATATTTCATTCTTTATATCAAAAAAATATCCTTCAAATAAAGTAAGATCAATTAATGTTCCTACTTCATTTTCTATTTCTTCTCTCTTTCCAATATGTGCTTTTTTACTCAAATCTTTATATTGATAATTATCATAAGGATCAGCATTAATTCCAGTATGATAATAATATGCAGAGGGAGAAACCGATAATATTCTATTTTCTACTTCTGGTAGTGGAATTTCATAATATAAGCAGTAATTGCTATATTTTTTCTCCAAATGTATTCTTTTAGTTATTATACTCATTTCCCCCTCCTTGTTGATTGCTTCTTTTGCCACCTTGAAGCTAAAGGTATGGACTTATTGGATTTGCCACCTATACATATCTTTTCGTTTAAAATACAAGTTTCCAGCTTATACTAAACTCATCTCGCTATACAATAGCGGTGTACAATTAATATCAGTACCATATAAGAATAAAATTTAATCTGGCTGTAATCCTTATATGAAATATTAATCATAAATAAAGGTTTTTTACTTCATTATTTTAAATAAATTGTCTATTTTCTCTTTTTTACTTAGAGAAATCATCTTTAGATTTTTATTATTTTTTAATCTATTAAAGTTGATATGACTATTTCTACTTGTATCAAAAATAATCACATCATAATTTCTAATTCTATCTGTAAACTTTATAACATCTTCTGCTTCAATAAAATCAGCTAAATAATCTTTTCTTACTTCAGATTTAGAAATACTATTCCAGTGTCCTCCAACTATTACAATAGACTCTCCAGAATATGTATTTTCTGGTTCTATTTTATCTATTGTAATTGGTAAATCATCTACAATTTCTTTAAGTTCTGCTATTGTTTGCATTAATTCTTTGTTTTTTTCTTCTAATTTTTCTACTCTATTTTTCAAATAATAATTTTCTTTTTCTAACTTAATAGTGTTATCTTCTCCTGTTGCTTTTGATATTTCTTCTAATTTTTCTTTTAAAAATTGATTTTCACTATTTATACTGTCATTTTCTTTATTTAGAAGATCTAATTGTAAATATAATTCTTCATTTTTCATAGTATGCCTTAAATAATTAAAAGCTTTATTAAGAATAGAAATAATGATTTTAGAAGCTATCTCTTGATTATTATGAGTTTCAACAATTTTTTTGGCTTCATTGTCATAAAATTTTAAGATTTTTGGACTTATTAATATTCTTTTATCTGGTGTTAATTCAGCTTTATATCTATCACATAAATCTTGTATAACATCTTCTTCATCAATTGGTATTAGACTTTGTTCTATACCGTTATAGAAAGCATTAAGAGTATGTTGAAAAATAGTTCCATCTAACTCTTTTACTTTTATTAGATCATCATATTTTTCTTTGTATTCTTTAAAGTCTTCCCAATCTTTATCAAGAGATTCTAAAGCATGATAAAATCTATCATCTTTATCTAAGTCATTTGTAAAATAATAGAAAATCATCATATCTGGAGCAATACTTTTTGTATGATGAACTCCTGGAATCAACCCTTTAGCATACTCTTTTTCTAATTCTTCTATTTTATAGTTTAAGAATGGTTCTACATTCTTATTATTATTTTTTACAAGATCCATAACTATTTCATTTGCAAAATCTTTCTCATCAAATATAGCTTTAACTACATTAACCATCGCTTCTTCATAAGAAGAATCAGGAAAATATTTATTCATAGCCACTAAGCTAAGATTAGATACAATAACATCTGTTATAAGAAGATGTCTAATATCTTCAACTTGTCTAATTATTGATTTAGTTTTTCTGTTTAAACCACTTTTCCTTACTCTTTTCAATTCTTAGCCTCCTTACTGACGGACAAGTTGTCCGTTTATATCTTAAATATATTATACTATAAAAAGGGTATGATGTCAAACCCTTTTTATATTTTATAAAGATAAGAAAAAAGATGAGGTTTACCTCATCTTTTATTAGTTTAATTCTTCAATGTCTTTAATTAACAATTCAATAAAAGTTTCTTGATAACAAGCTTTTTTTATATTTTTCATGCTTTCTATTAAATCTTTAAATCTAATGTCTTGTATGGAATCTAATTTTTTTAAGCTGCTATCTGTTATAAATTCCTTATTTTTTTCATAATTTAAGTATGTATCTAAATTTACTCTCCAAGGAATAATTTTATTGCCACTTTTTTGAATTGCTCTATTTAATATTCCTATTCCCTCTGGATCTATATCTCCAGAATAATACACACAGTAATCCTCTTTAGACAGCAGATTAATTAATATTAAAGAAGCTAATCTTAATTGTCCTGAAGTACAAATTAAAGTTACATTCTTTTTATTCTTAAAATATTCATAAAGTCTTACAAATACCATTTCATTCTCTACTATAAAGACATTATTACTTTCAGCTTGGACCTGAATAACATCTTTTAAATGCTCTAAAGGAACATTATACAGAAGCTTATCCTTTATAAACTCACTATACCCTTTCATTTCTCCAGAATCATTAAATAATCTTATACCAAAAGCCGTAACATAGTTAGAAATAGTATTCACTTCTATTTTAGATTGATAATATATTTCCTGGATCTTTTCTGTTTCTGTTAAGTTTTCATCTATCTCAATATTATTAAATATCTTTAGCATTTTAACCAGTAAACTTCCATTTATGCTCTTATCAAAGTAATGTGGATCTCTAGTTATCTTTTCCCCTAGAAAAGCTATTTTTATATAATCAGAGGCTCTTATTCTATCATATATAGCCATACCACAATAGTATAGCTTTTGGAGTTCTTCTTTTTGATCCTTCAGTTTTCCTCTATCAAAATAGTTGTTTGTCACTATCTCTATATATTTAGATATAAAGTCTTCATTTTGAATATCTTTTTTTAATTTTTCAATCAGAGCATTGAAAAACTTATTTATTGATGTTTCTTCAATTAATTTCTCCTCTTCATTGGATAATATTTTTTCTCCAAAATAACTTTTAGTCAATTCTATTAAGTCAATATTTTTAAAAGGAGTTTTTTCTAATCCATCTTTTAATTGATCCACTTTAAAAGAAATATTATTTCCTTTAAAAGTTTTAGAAGATAATAGTGATTCAAAAGCTTTTCTTTCTTCTTGAGTGGGAGTTTTTATTAAAATACTCCCACTAATTTCATTATATTTTTTTATTTTCTTCTTAAATAATTCAAACATTCTATGATATTCTTTATTTCTTTTAAAAAAGTCAACACACTCTTTAAGATTTTTATTCATATTTTTTCTCCAATAAAGTTAATTCTTTTCCATTCCAAGTAGAAGCTGTAACTTCTATATTTTTATTTTTTGAATTTTTATCAGGTTTTTTTAATCCATAAATATTAAAAGAACAGTTTGAAACAAAGAAATATTCTTTAGGACTATTGAATATAAAGTCTAAATCTAAATCTTGAATTAATCCTATGATACTTTTGGCATTTTCATAGTCTGATAACATAAAAGCTTCATCTAATACCATAATTCTAAAGGCGTCAGATCTAGCCTTAGATAATTTAAAATTAAGTGCTGATAATATCGGTAAAGATACAATTACAGCTTTTTCTCCTCCACTAAATACACTAGAATTAGTTACTTCTGTTTTTCCTTTTTCTCCACGTTTTTGGTAGAATATCTTTAAATTAAACCATTTTTTATAGTCAAAAATATCTTTTAAAGCTTCTAAATAATCAAATTCAACATTTTTATTTTCTATTTTTTTTCTATTAATTTCATCATTTATATACTCATATAGCTTTCTTTTATCAATATCATCAACTAACTCTTCTTTTCCAAAAGCTGTTCTTTTAAAAATATTATTTAGTTCTTTATATTCTTTTTTAATTTCCCAAGTCATACTTACTTTTACAGGAGTATTCATTGATTCCATTTTTTCAGATGAATTTTTAATTATATTTGAAGTTTCCTTAATTAAATTAATCAAGTTATCTCCTATATTTTGAGAAATTAAATGATTAACAGCTTTTTGCATACTTTCTTTTAAACTATTATCAAATTGTTCAATTTTCTTTTCTATTTCGTCTAATTTATTATAAATTAATCCTTTTTCTTCATTATCAACTTGTAAGTATATTTTTCTTTTTTGGTTTAAATTAGAGTTATTAAATTTAACATTTTCATTATGATAAGAATTACTTTCAATCATCATTCTTCTTAATTTTGAATTAATATCATAAAATTTATTTTGTAATTCATCAATAATTTCTTCCAAAGTTTTTTTAGAGAATCTATTTTCTTTTTTCCAGATCTCAATATATTTTTTCAAAGTTGATATGGAATCAATTTTATAACTTTCATCTAATTTTTCTGAAAAATAAACAATATTTTCTTCTAATTCATCTTTCAAATAGACATTAAAATATTTCAAATTCTCTTCTGCTGGTTTAACTTCTTTAGATAAATCTTCCCCTTTTTTTAAATAATATTTTTTTAAACCATTCTTTTCAGAAATTTCTTTATCTATATCTTTAATTTCTTTTATTAAAGAATTTCTTTTATTTTTCTTATTATCAATTTGATGTATTTTATTCAAAATTTCTTTATTATTAATAACTTTCTCTATATTTTTCAATTTAAGTTCACAGATTGTTTTTTCCTTGGTATTTGAATCAATTATTTTTTGCATATTATTTTTAGTATTTATATTATCAGTTATTTGTTCATTGGCAATTTCTATATATTTAGAAATACGATCATAACTATCAATTTTCCTAATTATTTTATCTAAAACTTTAATATATTCTTTTATTTTATGGTATATATCAAAATATGTTTTATAACTTTCTTTAAAGTTATATTTACATTTTTCATCTTTTTTTTGTAAAAGTTCATCATATTTTTTCTTTTCTATATTAAATTTATTTAAAGTTTTTAACATTTTATTATTTTTTTCTTTAAGTATAAAATTATTTACTTCTATTTCTTTTAAAAAATTATCAATCTTTGCAAATGTTGGAAAGTTTTTCTTTTCATTTTCTAAAGTTAAAATATTACCTTCTAAAACTTTTTTCATATTTTCAAGAGTTATTATAGTATCTTCTAATTGTTTTTTCTTATTTTCTTGTGCAATTATATCATTTTTTAATTTTTCTTTTCTTCTTATAGCTCCTATATATTCTGCTTTTTTTATATTTGAACTATATCCAGTTAAGACTCCATTTTTAAAGAATCCATTTGGAGAAAGTATATAATCTTTTTCCTTATCATTTTCATCAGAAGAAATTGAACCTAAGAAATCAATTACCACTTCTTTCAAATCTTCATCTAAAGTATTTTCAATAATAAATTTATTGAACTCTGATTTTTGATGTTTTTTAGGAACTATAACATATTCTAAATTATCTTTTAATATCTCTTTAGCTCTATCTAATTGATTGTATGGAATTATCAAAGAATCAAGAATAGAACTATCTGTCAGTTGTTGTTCAAGTAAATTTCTTTCATTTTCTTCTAAAATGTTGCTAAAATCTATCGCTTCATAAAGTGACATATATTTAATATTATTTTTGAATAATAAATCTCTACAATTTTTAGCTGTGACAGTTCTGTCAGGAAAAGCTTCTTCTTGTTTCTTTAATTTTTTAATTTCTGCTTCCACTATTTCTTTATCTTTTTCCGTGTCTTCAATGTTACGATTTAATTGATATATGTTATTTTCAAATTCTTTTTTCTTTTTTTCATAATAATATGTTTCAATTTCTTTAATTTCATTTTTTTCATTTTCATTAAAGAAGACAAAGCTTTTTATTTTCTTAGAAATTTCTTGTAAAGAATCATCAGAAATTTTTAAAAATTTGTTATTTAAAGAAGTATTATAGTAATTGTTGATGATGTTTTCTTTCTCCAATTCCTTTTCAGAAGTTAAATTTTCTATTTTATTTTCAAATTTATTTACTTCAACCTTTAATTCTTCCAGCCTTGCTTGAATTTCATAATAATTTTCTTCAACTTGTTCAAAATCTTTTAATATATTAGCACACTCTAAAATATTTGTTTCATATATTTCAGCTCCATTTTTAGAATCTAAAAATGCTTTCTTTATTTTTTCAGGATAATCAATATTTATATAATTTGTGATTGATAAATGACCTGGATATTTTATGTCTTCATTTTTTATATTTAAAGTTTTATGTAGTTCCTCTCTATCTTTCTTATTTGATTGTTTTTGATCTTTAAATTCTAAAATTTTCTTTTCCTGTTCATTTATTTTTTTATCAAAATTTTCTATGATAATATAATTATCATTTATAGTTTTTTCTAATTTTAAAATTTCATTCTTTAATCTCTCTAATTCATCTTTTAATTTTTTATTATTTTTTATATCTTCAGATTCTTCTAAGATTGCTATTTCATTATTAAGTGATTCAACTTCTAATTCTTTATTATTTTTATTTTTAGTGAAATTTATAATATCTTCATCATTATTATTTGACTTTTCTTTATTTTCATTATACTCTTTCAATAATTCGTCAAATATTTTTTTGGTTTTACAATATTCTTCATATTTACTATATAAGCTTATTTTATTATATAAATTATAAGTTTTAAATAATTCATAGATATTTTTTCTATCTTCTTTATAATGAATAAATGCTTTTTTTAGTTCTTCCATATTTTTAAAGATATTGCTTAAAGATTCAAATCTTTTTTCATCTATTGTAGGTAGAGTTGAAATTAACATATCTTTAACTTCTGAAAACTGTATTTCTCCTGTAATTTTTGAATTTCTCATTTGTGAAATAATATGACAAACTTCATCTAACTCTGTTGGGGAATCAAAACCAAATAGCTCTTTATTAACACCAGCTAAGTATTCTTTTTTATTATTAAATATTTCTTCTGGTTTTAATTTTAATTTACTTTTTAATTCTTTAAATTCATAAGGTAATATTTTAGTTCCTTCAAAAGTTTCTTCCCTCTTAAACAAATTAAAGTCTTTTCCAACTCTTCTACCATCTTTTAATAAAAATCCTTTGAATTTTAAAGATTCTCCACTTACAGAAGCAACATATTTTTGCCCAACACATAATGTTATATATTGTTCAGTATATCTTTTTTTAAATTCTAAACAAATATAACCATAATCTCCACTAATTCCACTTATAGCCTTGTCATCTTCATCTAAGTGTTGAAAATAATATTCCATTCTTCTATTTTCTTTATTACCTGTTGCATTTAAAGATTTACTAGACCTATCTCCATTTAACATAAATGGAAATAATTGGATAATATTTGATTTTCCAGAACCATTATGTCCAGTAAAAAATACTTTTCCATCTTTAAGATCAAAAGTTTCATTTGCAAACTTCCAATAATTAACTAAATGAACTTTATTTATTTGCCATCTATTATTTTGTTCTTCCATGTTTCCTCCTTATATTAGCGGACAATTTGTCCGCTATATTTATTTTTTTAAAATAATTTTTGATCTTCAATTTTATTTTCTTCTGTTATTTCTTCTGTTATTTCTTCTGTTTTAAAATATCCTGTTATTTTTCCAACAGCAGGATAAAATATTAATTTTTCATTATCTTCTTTTAAGAAAATCCATTCTTTCATTATTTCAATAACAGTATTAAATATTGTTTCATCTTTATCTTTTTTTTCTTTAATAGTTCCAGGTAACCATTCTTTATTTTCTTCTATATAATTTGTAACTAATTTTTTAAATTTTTCCTTTTCCAAATAGAAAGTTTCATCTTTATTTAAGATAATTTCTCCATTTTTTACTTTATCTTTTAAAATTCCATTTAATATCAATATCATATTGTCAATTGCATTAATTGATTTAGAGTTATTAGCCTTTGGAAAAAAAGTTCCAATTTTAACATCTTTAAAAAATAAGAAAATTGAATCTTTATGAACGTGTAATTCAGCATTTAATTTTTCTTCTATAAAACGAATAAATCTTTTATTTTTTATAATTTCTTGCTCTTCATAGTTAAGATCAGATGAATATAATACAGGGTTAGCTATTAATTTTCTCATTAAAGTTATTTTAGGAGATAAATTATTTTGTAATTCTTCAAAATCTTTTAAAGAATTAAAAGAAAATATATTTTTTTCAAAAATATTTATTAAATAGTTATAGTTACAATATTCTGTCTTTTTATAAAGAACTTTAATTTCATCAACATTAATTTCATCAGTATCTATTTCAGTATTTTCTTTTATATTAACTCTTTTCAATATTTGATTTTCTTCAGCATATTTAAAAACTTTTTTTAACAAAGTTCTATTTGCCTTACTTTCCCATGTTAAATCCATGATTTTATCTAAATTAATTTTTAATTTAGTAAAAATTTGAGCAAAAGAAAAAGTATTAGTTTGTTTATAATCTTCTAATGATATTAATAAAGCTACATAAATACTATATTCTTTTTTATTTTTAAAAATTGAACTTCCTATGTACGTTTTGGAAGGACTTGGAATTTTTTTTAATTTTATTAAATTGTTATCTTCATATAAGAACCAATTATAATTGTCTTTAAAGTATGCTGATAATTCTTTTTTTCTTTTTAGTATGTCATAAAAATGATCATTTGTTGGCAGTACTTTATCTGCCTCTAATAAAATTTTTATTAAATCAATCATAAAATTAGCTCCTTATTAATTAATTTGTGTAAAAAAACATCTTGGCATTTTACAAATACCATCTTCACATATTAAATTTATTTTTTCATTTTCACAAATATCAACTTTATAATATTTGCCAAACTTAGTAACTACTATATTTTCTTTATTTATAAATCCTTGATAATATAAATTAAATAAATATTGAAATTCTTCATTCTTTAGCACCTGATTAGAATAATCTAATGTATCTATTTTTTCTTTTAAAAATTTTTCTTTTAAGTGGCTTAATATTTCTTGATCTTTTAAGTTTTTTTGTCTTTCTCTTTCTTTATCTTCATTAGATTTTTCAATTCTACCTCTAGTTTTAGTATTAGTAGGTTTATTTTCTTTTGTTTTATAAAGAACAAAATCTACACCAGCAATATCAAATGTACTTTCAGCATTATCTCCTATAGAGTACTCATTATATGTTCTATAATGTTTTATTTGATTTATTCCAAAAATATATTCGCATAGTTTAGAAAGCTCCTCTTCTGAATTACAAGAATTTATTAATTTTAAAATGTGAAAATATTCTTTATCCATTTTTCTTCTATTACTCAAAAGAAGTTCATTTATATTTTCATATAATTTATCAACAAATTTAATCGTATATTCTTGAATATTTACAGATATACTATTTTTATTATCTGAAAACCATTCTTTAATTTCACTCCAAACTGTAATAGCAACTTCTCTTTCTTTTTCATAATCTGAAATAGATTTTTGAGCAAATTTTTCAGCTATAACATTAAGTAAATCGTTATAGAAAAATTCTTCTAGCTCTAACATTATTTTTATTAAGATTCTCTTTTTTTCCCCTATATGAATAATAAAATCATTGATTATAGTTATAAGTTTATTTTGTTGCTGTATTAAATCTGCTAGTTCTATTTTTTCTTTTGTTTGATCTAAGAACTGGTGTAGATAATCACGATATCTTTTATACATTTCTTCATATTTCTCTCTTATTGAAAGCCAAGCATTATATATTTTTTCTTGATCTCTTTTTAAATCACATTTTTTTAATATTTGTAAATTTTTAACAATATCATCAATATAAGAAGTAGATAAAGTTCTTATTTCTTTTTTCTTATGTTCTTTTCTTTCTATATATTCCATTAGTTGAATAGTATCTGTAGTTATTGAGTATAACATACTATTATTATGAAAATCTTCCCATGTTTCAAACTCATCATAATCTAATCTTTTATCAAGATTTTGCCATTCAACTAATTGTGAGATTAATTGCTTAAATTGTTGAAGATCTATATCACTAAATTCTTCTAAATTTTTACAATAATTATATAATTCTTTTTCAGTAGCTTCTTTCCCAGCTTTAAACCTTACTCCTTCAAATTTATTATTTGAATAAAAAACTTTTAAAATTAAAGTATAAAGTTTCCATTTTTCAGCAACCATAAAACTTGCTTCTACAAATTTATTTTCTAACATATTCCCTCCTAGAATTTTGTAAATTCCCCTTTTATATTTAATATAACTCATAAAATAAAAAATAGAAAGTAGGTAAAAATGGGAAGAAGAAAATTAAGAATAGAATTTGAAAATTTAAAATATAATAGACATTCTTATTATAAATTAAGATATCATTTGGTATTAGTTACTAAATACAGAAAAAAATGTATAAATAAATCAATAGCAAATGATTTAAAAGATATTTTTTCTAATATAATTCAAATTAATGAAGGAGAATTAATTAATTATATTTCTGGAGATGACTATACTCATTTATCTTTTGAAGTATCACCTATCATAGAACTACCAAAATTAGTTAATAGTCTAAAAAGTGCTTCATCAAAAGCAATAAGGAAAAAATACAAAGAATTTTTAGAAAATTTTTATGAAGAAAACTATTTCTGGAGTATGAACTATTGTATATTAACTCCAATAGAAGATTTAAATAAAATTATAGAAAACTATTTAACATCAGATATAGGATTAAAAGATTAATTAAAATTATTGTAATTTGTTTAAAATTATGATATAACGAATATAATAAATAAGTAATTAAGGAGGATTAGATATGACTAAAAAAGAATTTATTGATTTATATGCTCAAAAGGGAGAATTTCAATCTAAAGCTGAAGCTGAAAGAAAGGCTAACGCATTTCTAGCTACATTAGAAGAAATATTAGTAAAAGGGGAAGAAATAGCTTTCTTAGGATTTGGAAAATTTGAAGTTTCTGAAAGAGCAGCTAGAACTGGTAGAAATCCTCAAACTGGAGAAGAAATGAAAATTGAAGCTAAAAAAGTTGTTAAGTTCAAACCAGGAAAAGGATTATCTGAAGCTGTAAACCAATAATTTGAATAGCTGCTATTATATGCAGCTTTTTTTATCTGCACTTGTAGGAATCTAAATATTTTTTAATTGATATATACCCTAAATGTGGAAGATTAAACTTATTAAAGCCACTAGGATATTTATTTAATTACAATTAAAATTAAATTAGTTTTTAAGATACTTTTATAAAATTATATATACCCTAAATGTGACATTTTTTATCTACACTTAGAGGAATCTAAATATTTTTTTGATTGATATATACCCTAAATGTGGAAAATTGCACCTATAAATAATTAAAATGTTTTTTAAATAATATAGTTTTTGAGATATTTTTATAAAATTATATCTACAAAAATATCAATTTACAATATTGATATATACCTGAAGTTTATTAAAAGGTATATAAATAATTAAAAATAAAAATAACGATTTTGAGAATATTATATTTTTTTATAAAATTTATATATACCCTAAATGTGACATTCTTTATCTATCTTTAAAGGAATCTAAGTTGATTTCTCTTAGTAACAAGACTTTATAATTTCTATATAACAGGAGAATACTATGGACCAATATTATATTATAGAAAAAGGATTAAATATAATCCGCTCTAATGTGAGAGCTGGAATAAATAGTACTGGAAATAAAGAGTTTAATAGATATTTTATTTTGATGAATCAAATTTTTAAAAAGAGGTTAGAAACTGGGTTAAAAACTAGCACTTCATTTGCTCAAAAAAAAATAACTTCTACTAATATAAAATTGAAATATGATGAAATAGAAGCAATTAAGTTTTTCCTAAATAATAAAAATTATTTAGAGATTGCAATAAAAGAACTTTTAAACCAAAGCAAAGATTGGAAAAATAAGTTTTATTTAAAAACAAATTTAAAAGATTATATAAAAATAAATGATACTGATTCTAAGAAAAAAATAGTGTTTTTTGATTTAGAAACAAATGGTTTTTCAGATTGTAGTATATTATCTGTTTCGGCTGTTAAATACTTAATAGATACAGAAACTTTAAAAATGGTAGAATTAGGTAGTTTTAATAGATATTATTTCCCTATTGAGGACTATAATATGGGAGCAATTGAGGTAAATGGATTAACTGAAGATAGAGTTATTGAACTAAGAGGAGATGAAGAATACCCAGAGTTTTTTAAAGATGATGAAGGATTTTATGACTTTATTGATGATGTTGAGCATTTAGTAGGACATAATATAAATTTTGACTATGGTTTTATTAAAAGAAATAGAAAATACAAAACTTATTGTACCATGAAGGCAACTACTGGAATATTAAAAATTCCTAATACTAGAGGTTATGGAGGTTATAAGTATCCTAAGCTTATTGAAGCAGCACAATATTATGGAATTAAATTACAAGAAGAGAGATTCCACGATAGTGACTATGATGTTGAAATAACTGTAAATATTTTTAAACATCTCTGCAAAGATAAAATTGAAAGAGTCAATATAATTAATTTTTTATCTTAAATTTAAATCTATATGAAGAAAATTATTAAAGCTGGAGCATTAAGTTCCAGCTTATATTTTTTAAGTTATATTCAGTTGAGTTATGATTTTTGTGACTCAATATTATCTATAATTTTAATATTATAAAATGGATCATCAAAAATAATATCCTCTGTTTTAAATGGGAAAGTTCTTTCAGCTACTAATTTTTTAACAAACATATTAAAAGCTATATCTAATGTTATTCCAATATTTGCACAAATTTTTTCAAGTTCTTTTTTAAGTTCTTCTTCTATCTCTAATACAATTATATTATTTTTATTCATAATAAATTTCTCCTTTATAAAACAAATGTATTTCTTTTATATTTTGTTTTTTTATAGTTTTTCTTTTAGTTTCTTTGAAAAGGTAAATTTAACAGTTGGTGCAGGTTGAATTAACATTTTTTCTCTTGTAACAGGATTTGATATGTATCTAGCTTTTTTATTAAAAACTTGAAAAGTTCCAACTCCTCCAAATTTAACACTTTTTTCATTTACTACACATTCTTTAATTGTTTGTAATAAATATTCAACTTCTTTTTTAGCCTGTATGAAACTAATATTCTCTTTTTTTGCATAAATTTTTATTAAATCTTTTTTCATTTAACCATCTCCCTAAATTCTTTTCCTACAGAAAAGCTTATTTTCTTGCTAGGATTAGTAATAAATTCACCATATGGTGACACTACTTTTCTAGGTTTTACATCTTTAATTTCAAATTTTCCAAAATCTTTTATTGTTAATTTTTTATTTTCTTTTAAAACTTCAAACCAAGAATCCCAAAAATTATTAACTTTTGACTCTATTATTTCTAAGTCTTTTATTCTAAGTTTTTTTCTATATTCCAACATAAACTCTTTTTTATTCATTTAATTTCCTCCTATAAATCATATAGTATCTGTTAACTTAAATTTATATGAACCACTCCTAATCCTTTGTAGTATAATAATTTGTCCAGAATTATTTTTCCTCCCTCGTTT
>ERZ791617.616-NODE-616-length-20636-cov-3.21253_pt1 | contig 20636 bp, 14 predicted proteins | sample MGYA00510272_ERZ791617 | MGnify/ENA primary metagenome ERZ791617 (study PRJEB30046, sample SAMN00715200) | human gut metagenome | study: EMG produced TPA metagenomics assembly of the A metagenome-wide association study of gut microbiota in type 2...
TGTATTTTTATACAATTACAACGTGCGTGTTTGGTGCATAAAAGAGGGATATGGATATAGATTTGGATGCTTGTTGAAGCAACATGGAACAGATGTCCAATCAACTTCAAATCGAAAGTTACCGAATTTCTATGAGAAAGTTACGGACTTTCTATCGGAAAGTTACCGAATTTCTAAATGATGACAAAACAGCGTGTCTGCAGAGGCTTGGCGTAAATGTCAGAATCGGACTATATAGACGTGCTGGACAAACCGTTTATTTATACGGTTGGATTGGTTATTTATGCGAATAGTCTGTCAGGATGTATACAGCCCATGTCTGATGGCACGGGAAGAGAATTCGCGTATCTGTCTTAACATGCAGCTAATCGCTATTTTATCCCGAATTGGGGTGCATCAAATATATTCCAAGAGCCGAAAGAACGCATTTCAAGTATGTTTGCCGGGAAGAAGCAAAGCTGTTCACTTTTTCCATAAAATAACATATAATTTTCCATTTAAAGATTTCATAACAAACTTTGTTTTGCTTTTTGGCCAAAAGAAAGTATATTTGCACAATATTATACAAATGAAAAAGTTATTATAGCAACGAAAAAACAATAAAACAGGAAAAATATGAACAAGAAAGTTTTAATTCCGGTTATCATCATCGGACTATTGCTTATTGGCGGTGTAGCATATCTGTCAATGAGCCTTCAGAAAGAGAAACAGGCAAACAAAGAAATGCAGGAGCTTGCCGAAATGGACAAGAAAGAGATGGAAAACGAGTACCAGCAGTTTGCCGACCAATACTCTGAGATGAAGACAAAAATAAACAACGACTCCCTCGTGGCACAGCTCACTCAGGAGCAACTGAAGACCCAGGAACTGCTTAAGGAGCTGAAAAGCGTGAAAAGTTCCGACGCACGCGAGATAGCAAGACTAAAGAAAGAGCTTGCTACCTGCCGTGCAGTAATCCGCAGCTACATTCTTGAGATAGACTCCCTGAACAGACTTAACCAAAACCTGACAGCCGAGAACACCCGTGTGAAGGGGCAGTATGAGGAGGCCACACGCCAGATTGAGGGTCTAAACTCCGACAAGGCTTCGCTCTCGGAGAAGGTAGCCATTGCCGCACAGCTCGACGCTACGGGCATCAGCATGACCGCCAAGAAGAAGGGCAATGCCAAGAAGTCGGTAAAGAAGATAAAAGATGCCAAGCTCATAGCGGTGAACTTCAACATCTCAAAGAACGTGACAGCACAGAACGGACAGCGTACGCTCTACGTAAGAGTGACGACTCCAGCTGGCGGCGTGATGGGAGCAAGCGGCTCTTTCAACTACGAGAACCGCAGCCTGCAGTATTCCATGAGGAAGACCATCGAATATACGGGCAACGAGACTCCGGTGACGATGTACTGGAATGTAAACGAGGTTCTTAACCCAGGCACATACAACGTCAGCGTCTTTGCCGACGGCAAGCTGATCGGTTCAAGAAACTTCACATTCAAATAAAAGTCAAACAAGCGAAAGATGAGAAGACTATTATCCGCCTTAGCCACATGGGCAGTTGTCCTGCCCATGTCGGCGCAGCAAGTGCTGACGCTCGACAGCTGCCGCGCCAGGGCTTTGGGCAACAACAAGCAACTGACCGTCGCCAAGGTGCAGCGCGATATAGCCCTGCAGATGCGGAAGTCCGCCAGGACGAAATATCTGCCCAGCCTTAACGTCATGGGCGGCTACATCCTGTCGAGCAGGGAAATATCCATACTCAGCAACAGCCAAAAAGACCTGCTCAACAATATAGGAACGAAGATCGGCAGTCTGCTTGGCGTCACCGACCCCGTAGTGGCAGGCACACTCGACAAGCTTGGGCAGAAAGTGACCGACGGCTTCAGGACAAACAACAGAAACATGTTCATGGCCTCCGCCATGATAACCCAGCCCATCTATATGGGAGGAGCCATAACGGCAGCCAACAACATTGCCGACATCAACGAAGTGATGGCAGCCAACAAGGAAGAGGCAACCCATCAGTCCACACTCCACAGCATCGATAACACCTACTGGACCGTTGTATCGCTGCGCCACAAGCAGAAGCTCGCCGACAGCTACCTCACGCTGGTGAAGAAGCTCGACGACGACGTGGCCAAGATGATAAAGGAAGGCATTGCGACAAGAGCCGACGGTCTGAAGGTGAACGTGAAGGTGAACGAGGCGGAGATGCAGGTCACGCAGGTTGAAGACGGTCTATCGCTGGCCAAGATGCTGCTCTGCCAGCTGTGCGGTATGCCGACGGAGTCGGACATCACTCTCGCCGACGAAAGCAGCGAGAGCCTTGACCTCAGCTCCGACATTACCGTAGGAGACACAGCCACCGCCACAAACGACAGGCCGGAGATGCGACTGCTGCAGAACGCCGTAGACCTGAGCCAGCAGACCACCAAGCTCGTAAGGGCTGCCAACCTGCCACAGGTGCTGCTCACGGGCGGCTACATGGCGACAAACCCCAATGTCTACGACGGCTACAACAACAAGTTCGCCGGAGTATGGAACGTAGGCGTGATGGTAAGGATACCGGTATGGAACTGGCTCGACGGCGTATACAAAGTGCGTGCCTCAAAAGCAGCCACAACAATAGCCAGACTTGAGATGGACGATACGAGAGAGAAAATCGGCCTTCAGGTCAGCCAGAGCAAGTTCAAGCTCAACGAGGCTTACAAGAAACTCTCCATGGCACAGAAAAACGTAGAGAAAGCCGAAGAGAACATGAGATGCGCAAATATAGGCTTCAAGGAGGGAGTGCTGCAGACCACCGACGTGATGGAGGCACAGACGGCATGGATGCAGGCACAGTCGCAGAAGATAGACGCCGAAGTGGATGTAAAGATTTCCCAGGTGAACCTGAAGAAGGCTCTCGGTGTGTTGAATTAGGAATCCAAGCAGAAACACAGAAAGAACATATTTTATATAATGGAAAACAAAGCACAGAAAAACAGTATAATCCTTGCCATCCTCGGTTTTACGGGAGGTGTGGTAATAGCCGGTCTTATAGGCTATCTCACTATCGGCAAGAGTGACGACGTGATACAAGGAGAGATAGAGGTATCTGAATACAGAGTGTCGAGCAAGGTGCCAGGCCGCATCCTTGAACTCAGGGTGAAGGAAGGCGACTACGTACACGTTGGCGACACCCTTGCCATTCTTGACGCTCCGGAAGTGGAGGCAAAGAAGGCGCAGGCGCAGAGCGCAGAAGAGGCAGCCTCGGCAATGAAGCTGATGGCAGACAACGGAGCGCGCCAGCAGCAGATCCAGGGCGCATACGAGGTATGGCAGCAGGCAAAGGCCGGTCTGGACATTGCTAAGAAGACATACGAGAGAGTGCAGCGCCTTTTCAACGAGGGCGTGATGAGCGCCCAGAAGCGCGACGAGGCACTCGCCCAATACAAGGCATACGAAGCGCAGGAGAAAGCCGCCAAGAGCCAGTATGACATGGCAAAGGAGGGAGCCCGCAAGGAGGAGCGCATGGCGGCGGCAGCCCAGGTGAACAGAGCCAAGGGCGCCGTGCAGGAGGTAAGCTCATACATCAACGAGACGGTGCAGGTGGCACAGATCGAGGGTGAGGTGAGCGACATATACCCCAAGGTGGGCGAGCTTGTTGGCACGGGATCCCCAATCATGAGCATCTCGATAATGAGCGATGTTTGGGGCACGTTCAACGTCAGGGAAGACCAGTTGAACGGACTGAAGATAGGTTCGGAATTCACCGCATTTTCTCCGGCTTTCAAGAAAGACGTGAAGATGAAGGTGTATTACATCAAGGACCAGGGCAGCTATGCCGTATGGAAAGCCACAAAGAGCAACGGCCAGTATGACTTGAAGACCTTTGAGGTGAAGGCGCGTCCTGTGACGAAGATGGAAGGGCTGAGACCTGGAATGACGTTGGTGATGAAGTAAGACCCGACTAAAAGACCCACCCTAGCCCTCCCGAAGGGAGGGGATGAAGTTACCTTATTATATATATGATAAAGGATTTATTAAATACGGCACGTCGAGAGATTGGAATCATCGTCAGCACTCCTGTATACCTGTTATGCATGGTGGTACTGCCGCTGTTTGTGATGATATTCTTCACCACACTCATGCAGCAGGGACAGCCCAACAAGATGCCCGTTGGTATCGTGGACCTCGACAATACCACGACGACACGCAGCATGACGAGGAAGCTCGATGCCTTCCAGAACACCAATGTGGTGGCATTCTACAACAGCGTGGACGAGGCGCGGCAGGCGATACAGGAGAACAAGATATACGGTTTCATGTATTTCCCGAAAGGAACCACAGACAAGCTGCTGGCCTCGCGCCAGCCAAAGATTTCGTTCTATTATACCTACACGTCGCTCACAGCCGGTGCACTGCTATACAAAGACCTGAAGACCATCGCCACGCTCGGTTCTGCCGGTGTCGGCTCGAAGACGATGTCGGCCAAGGGATTCACGGACAAGCAGATAAAGACATTCCTGCAACCCATAGCCATAGACATGCACGCAGTGAGAAACCCGTGGACGAACTATAATTTCTATCTTACCACGATGCTCGTGCCAGGCTGCATGATGCTCTTCATCTTCCTCATCACGCCCTACTCTTTCGGTACGGAGCTGAAATTCAACCGTGCAAAGAAGCTGCTCGCCATCTCCGGCGAGAACACATGGGCAATGCTGCTCGGCAAACTGCTGCCGCAGACGCTGATATTCCTCGTGATGTTCTATATCTACTCCTTCTACACCTACGGACTGCTCGGTTTCCCGCATGAGGGCGGCACGTGGCATATCCTGCTGCTCGGGCTGCTCGCCGTAACGGCGTCGCAGGGGTTCGGGGCGTTCATGTTCGGACTGATGCCCTCGCTCCGCATGTCGATGAGCACCTGCTCCCTGTGGGCAGTGTTGAGTTTCTCGCTTGTGGGCACGGCATTCCCCGTATTCGCCATGGATGCGCCGCTCGAAGGAATAGCCCAGCTGTTTCCGCTGAGACATTACTTCCGCATATACCAGACGAGCGTGTTCAATGACTTCCCACTCTCCTATGTATGGATAAACGTCGTGGTGATGATTGTCTTCTCCCTCCTGCCTGTATTCGTGGCAGGTAACATCAGGAAGGCGATGAGGGAATACAAGTATATTGAGTAATGATATCCGTCAATGAAAAAATCATCAATGGGGAGTGGACAATCAGAAAAAGAATGATCAAGACAGATGAACAAGATATATAAGATTTTGCGCGATACATGCTACATCTGCATGAAGGAACTGAAGAACGTGCTGAAAGACCAGGGCGTGCTGATGTTCCTCATACTGGTGCCTATCGCCTACCCTATCCTATATTCATGGATATACAACAACGAAATGACGAGGGAGGTGCCGGTGGCAGTAGTGGACCTGTCGCACAGCCATACGAGCCGCGAGTTCACGAGGATGCTCGACGCTTCGCCCGACACGAAGGTGGCCGTGAGATGCAACAGTCTTGCCGAAGCAAAAGAGTGCATCGGCAGGGGCGAAGCATACGGAGCCGTATATTTCCCCGAAGATTTCCAGACAAAGCTCAACCGAATGGAGCAGACCCACGTCGGCGTGTACTGCGACATGAGTCTCATGCTTGCATACAAGGCGATATTCCAGACCTGCACCGCCATTCAGGGCAACATGAACTCCAGGATACAGATAGAACTCTCGGGCAACCACACCGACCGCGAAGACGAAATAAGCACCAAGCCGCTCGACTTCGAGGAGGTGCCGATATTCAACAATACGGCAGGCTACGGCAATTTCATCATTCCGGGCGTGCTGATGCTCATCATCCAACAGACGCTTCTGCTCGGAGTGGGCATGGCGGCAGGAACGGCAAGAGAGAAGAACAACTACGGCTTCCTCGTGCCCGTAGACCGTCATTACCGCGGCGTGATGCGCATAATATGGGGCAAGGCCTTGGCATACTTCATGATATATATGGTGATGGGAACCTATCTCCTGTGTGCCGTGCCATACATGTTCAACTTCATCAGTCTCGTGAGCTGGAAGAGCCTCATGCCCTTCATCCTCCCCTATCTGCTGGCGTGCATCTTCTTCAGCATGACGATTTCAGTTCTCATGCGCTACAGGGAGAACGTGATGCTGCTGGTGGTATTCTCGTCCGTGCCGCTGCTGTTCATGTCGGGCGTGTCGTGGCCACAGAGCAATATCCCGTCGTTTTGGCAGGGAGTGTCATGGCTGTTCCCGAGCACCTTCGGCATCCGCGGTTTCGTCAGGATGAACTCCATGGGGGCCACACTCGAGGACATCTCTACAGAATACCATGCCTTGTGGATACAGGCGGTGGTGTATTTTGTGCTTGCGCATGAGGTATACCGCTTCCAGATAGGCAAGGCGAGGAAAGGGATAAAAGAGAAACTCAGAGATATAAGAAACAAATAAAAAAGTTTTTTATTTTACCCTCACACATTGAAAGTCCATTTTTATCGTGCTTTCAAAGTGTGAGGGTACCTCCTTGCTTAACAAAGATGCCACAGCGCATCATGCGGGCAATACAAGGCTTTATATTTATAAAGCATAGTCTGGAAAACACGAAACACCAGTTAATAAACAGAAGATATGACCTGTATAATTCATAGGATGATATGTGATATCTATCCTAAGAACACTGTATAAGATAACTTTTATAGGATAACGCCACAAAGACTAAACTATAGGCATCTTATCAATGTCCATAAATACCTATTATAGTTAATAGTCCACCCTTTTCACAAAATATTCCCCCTCGAATTTATATTTTCCACCTACCTTTGCCACCGTAATTTTCACGCTTTGCACGACAAGACAATAACAAAACAATAAAAACAGATATCTGAGCTGGCTCAGTATCACAAATCTATTAAACTTTTATGAAACAAAATCTATCACGAATTACCGTATGGCTATTATTTGTAGTTTGCAGTATATACATGCAAGCCGCCACCACGGTAACACTGCCGAGTAGCAGCATTTTGTTCAGCAATGCTGACTTAAAGAATTGTAAATCTGAAAATGACGGAGCCAACGTAGGAAGCACAGGATCAAAGACCGCCATGACTTTCGCACTCCAAAACAACACTGCAGGTGACTATATCCTCAGTCTGAAGTCAGGAGCTAAAGATTTGACAGCTGTCTATAACATTTCTATCAAAAACAGCAGCAATACAGAGATATTCAACAAATATTTTAATGTATCCAACACTGGCAGTTGGGATCCTACAGAAGATCATGTCATGATGATCAGTAATCTGGAGACCGGCAGTCTAACGATGACCATCTCTGTGAAGAGTACTACCGGCAAATATGCGGGTAATCTGGGTGCACTGTCCATCATTTCTGCAAATGATTACGACCACGTACCTGGCCCAATTACCCTGACCAAAGGAACATATAATGGTCCAAAAGTGGAGAATAATGGAGACAATGTGGGTTATGTACAGAATAATGGAAAAGCCACATACACCTTTATTAATAATAAAGAAGGTGCATTCAATCTGTTATTGGACATCTGTAGATTTAATCAGGGTGGCACACTGAATGTAACCATCACGGATGTAGAAACTGACAAGAAAGAATTTGAGACTGACTATACCATTGCAGCTGACGCTCCTGGTAAGTATACTAACAATACCATTGCCATCCCTACAGGTCTGAAGACAGGTCTGAAGACCATGTCATTTACTTTCTCAAATGGCAATAGCTTTATCTGTAACTATAAGAATGTGAAGTTGGAACATACAGGTAATGCACAGGAGATTACAGACGTCATACTCAACAAGCTGACAATTGACGGAGAAAACAGTGATCTCTTCACATTGAATGAAGCTCCTTATACAGCAACTATATCAGGCAATGTATATACTACTCTGCCAACAGTAACTGCAGAACTGACCAATGGTTCTTCAGCTACAGTCTCTACAGTTATGAACGATGATAAGACCGCCGCTATCTATACCATCTCAGGTACTGTAGGCAATACTACCCGTGATTTTACACTCATCATTGAAGGCATGAGGCTCTATACCCCTACAGAAAATGACGAGAAGGTTACCCTAAAGTATACCAGCACTCAGAAAACAGACGATAAAACATGGTCAAACGGTCTTTATACTCTCATCAGCGATAAAGGACTGGATGGATGGAACAACAGCAGCTTCAAGCTCAATGGCAACAACTATACCTTGAAAGTACCAAGTGATGTGAAGGTCAAGCAGGTAATTCTGAAGAACTTCAATAGTAACTATGCTCCAAATGCTGATGCAGCTCTGACAGCCATGGCTTCTGAGGGTGCAACAGTGTATATTCCAACCAAGAACACTTATGCTGAGCCAGATGCAACAGCCTACGACCTTGTAATCAATTTGAATGGTCATCAGGCAGGTAAAGATATCACCTTCAACATTCAGGGAGGTGGCCAGCCTGTAGCCTACCTTGAACTAACGATTGAAAAGGTAGCAGTAAAGACAGCTCCTGTCCTCCTCTCTTCATCTGTGACCAATACTGATAACACAAACCACTGTGTGGTAACGCTGAACTTTGACCGCAAGATGCAGGACATTACAGTGAAGTTCAATAATCAGGAAGTCACAGCCAAGGGTGGTACCGCAACACTTTACTTCTCTCTTTGGAATCTGGATTACAACAAAGACTATACTTTCGAGATAGCAGAAGGTCTGGCAAAAGACTCCTATAATAATGGTAACGACAAAGTCATTTCTATTCCTTTCCATGTAGGAAGCAAGGCCGCTACAGTGCTGGCAAAATACGACTATGTAGTAAGCAACGCTGACGAACTTAATACAGCCATCGAGGAACTTAAAACAACAAATAAGACCGCAGACGCTACCCGTAAGACTATTTTCCTGAAGAACGGCAAATACACCTACGGTACACTTACTGGTAACTATCAGCATAACGTCAGCCTGAATATTGACAACTGGAACAACATATATAATGTCTCGCTTATCGGTGAAAGCAAAGAGGGCGTATTAATTGAAGGAACCACCGACGGAATAACATCATCAACTCTTGAATTAGGTAATGGAACCGGAAACTACCTGCAAGACCTTACAATCCGCAACAACTATGACTTCCGCACCGAAACATTAAAGGGAATAAGCTGTGCCGTTAGCGGCGGAAACAAGACTATACTGAAAAACGTGGCAATGCAGGCAAGTCAAGATACTTATGTAACTGGCAACAGAACATATCTTGAAGACTGCGACATCTACGGTACAACAGACTTCATCTGTGGAGGTGGAGATATTTTCTTTGAGAACTGCAATTTGATTCTCGGAAACAAGAACGGCAACGTTATAGTAGCTCCAAACACTCTGCCTACTACAGAATGGGGGTATGTTCTGAATAACTGTACAGTGAAAGCTGATGAGGGAGCAACAAACGTGACAGACAAGAGCTGGAATCTCGGACGTCCATGGGGAAACGAGCCACGCGCATACTTCCTTAATACAAAAATGGAAGTATTATGCTCAGATGCAGGATGGACAAGCATGAGTAACCTGACGACTCATTTCTATGAGTATAACTCTGCAGACAAAAACGGTGAAAAGATTGACCTTTCATCACGAAAGAATTCGCCTACCTCACTCAACAAATATACACCAATCCTTACAGATACAGAAGCCGCAACTTTTACAGTGCACAATGTCCTCGGCGGTACAGACGCATGGGATGTTGCAGCATACACGGCTAAGACAGCAAAACCAAAGCTGACTTATTCAAACGGGAAGCTTTCATGGGAGGCAGTACCTGATGCACGCTGCTATGCAGTGTTTATGAATGGCAAATATGTGGAAAACACTATGCTATGTGAATATGCTATAAGCGAAGACGGACTGTGGTCTGTTCGCGCTGCCAACGAAATGGGCGGACTTGGAGAAGAGAGCAACAAGATTAATGTATTTACACAAGCCAAACTCTCTGACGGCGGCATGGGAACATTCTGTTCTGGCATTAGCTGCAAGGCTCCTAAAGGACTCAACGTATATACGGCATCTGTAAATGACAATACCGTGATGCTAAACAAAGTCAGCGACGGCATTATCCCTGCCGGTGAGGGCGTAGTGCTCGGCGGCGAAGCAAGTAAGACATACAATATGACTCCTTGCGAGACTCTGGCAAAATTCGAAGGAAACAGTTTGAAAGGAACTTTGGAGCGCACAATGATAAATAACAGCTACTCGTTTGTGCTCGTTTACGACAAGACGGAAGACGTATCATACTTCAAGAACTTCCAGAACGGTGCTTACATCCCTGCCGGCAAGGCCTACCTCGAGATACCAACGGCAATACAGGGCGCTCAGCTGAAGGTAGTTATCAACAATGGCGGCACAAACGGCATAAACAGCTTTAATGCCGACGGCAACAACGAGGGTGCATACTTCACCATCAGCGGACAGAAAACTATGAAACCTCAGCGTGGACTCTATATCCACAATGGAAAGAAGATAATAATAAAATAATAAGGAACACACAAATGAAAAAGAAATATATCGCTCCCGCGATTACAAGTATGGGAATGGATGAACAACCACTTATGGCAGGTTCGGAAAAGTTCAACAGCAATCTAATAAATGATTTTCAAAAGCCGGCAACTGAGTTAGAAGTGACATCAAAGAAGCACAGTCTTTGGGACGAAACTTGGGATGATGACGAGGAGAATGACTAAGTGAGGAAACCTCTATAGGATAAAAATAATTCAAAATAGGGGAATATCCTCCAAACCTTCTATAATAAAGGGCGTATGCACATTGCATTACGCCTTTTTTTCATACCTTTGCAACACCAGAATAAGCTAAGGCAAATTCAAAAAGCAACAAATTACTAACAAATAAAACATTTATGAAAAGACAAATTTTGAGGAATGTCCTCCTGTTTGTCTGTCTGATCGGAGTACTTCCGGCCATGGCAGCATTCAAGGACATCAAGATTGACCTGACAAACGGCAATCTCATCACCTCAGAGGAGAAATCCTCCGGACAGAAATTTGAGTTCGGTGTGGTCATAGGCGATGACGGCACACAGACCCGTGTGGCAGCCGACGACGCTTCGGCAAACATCGTGCTCAGCGGAAAATACCATTCCGACCAGCATGGGTGGGGAAACTTCTCATGCAAGGTTCCGGTAGAAGGCCCCGTGAAAATCAGTATGGGAACATGTAACTGGGGCGGAGACGTGACAGTGAAGAACTCTGCTGGAACAACCGTTGCCACCTTCAACACCAAGACCGGCGAAGGCTGTTATTCCACGGCAAAACCACTCACGGCAAGTGCCTATTATAAAGGTACGGAGGCAACCACACTGACCATAAGCGGCGGAAGCTACACACCATACATAGCAGTGGAGCATGCCGACGCATCCGAACTTGCAGAAGAATTCAAGGTATCATTCGATATCAGCGGCTGCGAGACAGAAGGTGTAGCTCCGGCAGAGGAAAAGGTGGAGAGCGGAAAGACATTCACTATCCCTGCAAACCGCACATTATACATATCCGGCAAGACACTGACAGGCTGGACAGACGGAACAAGCACATACAAGGCCGGCGACGCCGTCACAATCACAGCCAACACCACTCTCACTCCTGTATTCACTGCCAACGCCAAGACACTTGCCGACCGTACAGAGCCGGCTACGCTGCTTTGGGACTTCCAGCGCCAGAACGGTGCACCGAGAATGGCATACGAAAGAAACAAGGGAATCTACGTGACACAGGTTACCATCGGCGGCGAAACAATCGACGTGAAGATGGACATGGATGCCACAAGCGGCAAGGTCAACAACAATAACTGGACCGACTGGTGCCAGTGGAACAACGGAACTAAGTTCACCGTGCCTTCATGCACAGGCGCCACAGTCACGATACAGGCAATGAGCCCGTTCGGTGCCGAAGGCAAGACGGCAACCACCGTAGACGGACAGACCGACTATGAGTCTGCCAACCCTTTGGTATACACAATAGCATCACAGGCCGAGACCATCGACATAGTGATAGGAAACGACGGCGGCTACTACCGTTCCATCCAGATGTTACTGCCCGTAGTGAAAAGCGACAAGCCTGGCTTCAACAATGCCGAGGCAACCGTGAACTTCCCGTTCAACGGAGAGATTGACGAACCTGTTTCATCTCCAGAAGGAGCATTCACAACTACCTCCGTCTCATTCGGAGAAAATCTCACCAGCGTAAAGGCACAGGCATTCAACGGCATCACCTACACCCGCTTCCAGCCTTCGGCAAAGGGCGGAGCAGAGAACGACGAGAATGCCGTGGAGTTCAAGGTGGTACCATCAAAGGGCATCACGTTCACACCGACGAAAGTTAGCGCAAACATCATGCGCTTCGGTACGGACGGCGGACAGATGGCCGTAAGAGTAAGGACCGTAGAAGGAAAGACAAGCACTCTCGCCACAGGCATCAAGCCGATGAGAAACAAGGCCGGCAACACCGACGTCGCTTCATTTGAGTATGACGTTCCGACAGGATTCGCCACAGAAAAGGGATTCTCGCTGCTCGTGAACATATACGACAACACCGGCAAGCAATACGGACTGAACAACGTGAACATTCTCGGAACCGTTTCCGGCGAGAAGCAAGACGTGGCACGCTATACAATCACAGCCACCGCCAACCCTGAAGAGGCAGGAACCGTGTCCCTCTACCCTGCCGGCGAGGAATTTGACGAGGGAACAGAACTGAAGCTCACCGCAAAGAAGAACTTCGGCTACGAATTCGTGAACTGGACCGACGCCGCAAACAATGAGCTCGGTACGGAGCAGACTCTCAACATCACCCTGAACGCCAACACAGACATCAAGGCGAACTTCAAGAAGCTGAACACCTATTCGCTCGACGTTACCGTGAACGCTCCTGGCAAGGACTATATGGTAAGCGCCACTCCTGCCGCCACCGTGGTGGAAGGCAAGAACATGTATGAGGAGGGGACAAAGGTCACACTTACTGCCTCTTCAAACAAGATTGTTACCTTCAACTCATGGAGCAACGGCGAGACTGCATCGGAACTGCAGCTCGACATGACAGAAAACAAGTCGCTGGAGGCTAACTTCTCGGCTATTGACTTCATCGCCGGATGGGACTTCGTGCAGAAAGGAAACAACGGACGCAAGGCTGACTTCGCAGCCGAGGACAACGACGCCGACGCTCTCGTGCTCCGCGATGCCGACGGAAAGACCATCGGCTGGCTCGACAAGAGCCAGAGCTCTGGCGGCTACGAGGGCAAATGGGCTGCCGTGAACTGGAACACCGAGGGACTGGGCAAATACTACTGGCAGACCATGGTGAACGCTTCGGCATTCACCGACGTGAAGGTTTCTTCGGCAATGGTATTCAACTACAATGCCTATACCAAATATGACGTGGAATACTCGCTCAACGGCGAGACATGGACACAGCTCGGTTCCTTTGTTCTCGAAGGAGCAAAGAACTGGAAGACTGAGGAGTTCGCTCTCCCTGCCGCTGCCAACAACCAGCCTGCTGTCTACATCCGTTGGATTGCCGACAAGACATCAGAGATAAAGGGCACTACATCAAACAACGACGGTATCGGTATCTCCGACATCTATATCACCGGAACAGCCAAGATCGTTGACGACGGCAAGGCTCCAGTACTCGTGGAGACAGTTCCTGCAGACAATGCCGAGAACGTATCTGCCAACGGCAACATCATCCTCACCTTCGACGAGAAAGTGAAGGTTGCCGGCGAAAATACCACTGCCACCCTCGACGGAAAGAATCTCACACCTGCCGTATCGGGCAAGACCGTTTCGTTTGAATACAAGGCACTGGAGTATGACACGCAATACACATTCACACTGCCTGCCAACAGCATCAGCGACCTCACAGACAACAAGCTCGCCGAGCCGATAAGCATAACATTCAAGACCAAGGCCCGTCCGGTAGTGGCAAAAGCAATGTACGACTTCATCGTTCCTGCCGACGGAACTCTCATCGAAGCCTTTGCAGCCGCTGCAAAGCGTGCCGACAAAACTCAGCGCTACCGCATCTTCATCAAGAAGGGCAACTACGTACTGGAAGGCAACAACACCAGCAACCAGAAGGTTTGCAAGGTGGACGACAAGGAATACGCCAAGTTTGCCGACCCTACTACATATCTGAACACTCCTAACGTGTCCATCATCGGTGAGGACATGACGGAGACCATCATCACGAACAAGGTGCCCGACCAGTATAAGCCGGACGGCGGAAACATCGCCGAGGGTATCGGTCAGGGCGACGTGCTCTGTCTGCAGAGCGGTGCGACCAACACTTACATGCAGAACTTCACCATCAAGAGTGCCATGGGCGATGCCAAGGGACGCGACATTGAGCTCAACGACCAGTCTAACAAGACAATATGCAAGGACATGTGCCTCTGGGGATTCCAAGACACCTACGTATCCAACAGCGACCGCAGCCGCTTCTATTTCGAGGGCGGACTGCTCCGCGGCAACACCGACTACCTCTGCGGAAAGGGTGACGTATTCTATAATAAGGTGAATCTGCAGATGTGCGGCACGGGCTATCTCGCCGTACCGTCAAAGCCTACGAAATACGGATATATCTTCAAGGACTGCACCATCAAGGCCGAAAAGAGCGGCATCGATGGCAACTACACGCTCGGCCGTCCATGGGGCTCGGGCACTCCTGTCGCCCTCTTCATCGACACCAAGATGGAGGCACAGCCTTCGGCAATCGGTTGGAACGAGATGAGCGGCGGTTGGCCGGCACGCTTCGCCGAATACAACTCCATGACAAGCAAGGGCACCGTAATTGACCTGAGCGGAAGAAAGAAGACCTTCGGCGACGGACACGCCAATAACCCCGTACTCACAAAGGAGGAGGCCGCTCAGTATACACTCGCCACAGTGATGGGCAGCACCGACAACTGGGACCCTACAGCTCTCACCGAACAGGCTTCTGCTCCGCAGAACGTGCTAATCAGCGAGGGCAAGATGACATGGGACGACAGTCAGTACGTGCTCCTCTGGGCAGTATGCAAGGACGGCAAGGTGGTGGACTTCACCACTGAGAACCACTACGACAATGCCGACTCTACAGGCAAATGGAGCGTTCGCGCCGCCAATGAGATGGGCGGTCTCTCCGAGGCTGCCGAGGCTGGCACAGCATCTGCCGTAAAAGAGGTGAACCAGACTATGGGCGTAACCGCCACAGCATACTACACCCTCGACGGAACACGCGTAAATGCCAACTACACCGGCACCGTAATCAAGGTAATGACCATGACAGACGGAACTGTAAAGGCCGTGAAGGTTAACAGATAACTTCAAGAGCGGATTGTTAGTTAGGTTATTATATCAATAGTAGATTCCCCGAACCGTGCATCAGTTGCCGGTTCGGGGATTTTACGTAATACGCCATAATAACCGTAGGATTTCAGCGCTGTCTGCAAAAAACAAATGACTTCCCTCTGTGGATTACACACCATAGGGAAGTCATTATATCATTTATACAAAACCGGATACAGTATTTTATTCTTTCACCTCAACAATCTTTGTCTTGGGCTGCACCTTGTTGCGGCGGTTCACCTTTGTCACTACGGCCTGGGCGAGGTTGAGGAATGCCTGACCAGTGATTGTCTCGGGATGGCATGCTGCCGGCTCTCCCTTGTCGCCGTCCTCACAGATGCTCTGCACGAGCGGAATCTGGGCGAGCAGCGGGATATGCAGTTCGTTGGCAAGCTGCTTGCAGCCTTCCTTGCCGAAAATATAATACTTGTTTTCGGGCAATTCGGCCGGCGTGAACCATGCCATGTTCTCCACCATACCGAGGATGGGCACGTTCACCTTGTCGTTCTGATACATGTCGATACCCTTGCGCGCATCAGCGAGAGCCACACTCTGCGGTGTGCTCACGATTACGGCACCCGTAATGGCGAGTGTCTGCAGAAGCGTCAGATGGATATCGCTCGTGCCTGGAGGGGTGTCGAGTATGAAATAGTCCAGGTCGCCCCAGTTGGCATCGGCGATGAGCTGCTTCAGCGCGTTGGACGCCATTCCGCCGCGCCACAAGGTGGCAGTATCTGAATTCACGAAGAAGCCGATGCTCAGGAGCTTCACTCCATACTTCTCCACCGGTTCGATGAGCTTCCTGCCATCTACGTCCACTGCATACGGACGGGCGTCTTCCACATCAAACATCTTCGGCATTGACGGTCCGAAGATGTCGGTGTCAAGCAGTCCCACCTTATAGCCCAGACGTGCCAGCGCTATGGCGAGGTTTGCAGATACGGTGCTCTTGCCCACTCCACCTTTTCCGGAGCTTACAGCAATTACGTTTTTCACCTGTGGCAGCATTTTTCCTACTTCGGGGCGTGGTTTTGATTTATACTCGAGTGAGATTTCTATCTCGACCTGCTCTCCGCAGCCTTCGCCTTCGTTTTTGTTCACGTTGTAGCGTATTGCAGCTTCTGCTGCCTTTACGGTTGACTTGAGGAAGGGGTCGGTGTCGCGCGGGAAGATGAGCGAAAAGGAGACGTGGTTGCCGTTGATGCGCAGGTTGTCTGCCACCATGTCGCTCTCCACGAGGTTTTTCTTTGTTCCGGGATACGTCACGGTCTGCAACGCATCCGTTATGAGTTTCGGATATAGTGTCATTATGTTTTTATATTACTTTCCGTTATTCTTGCCATTGGGCAAAATGGTGTGTCTGTTGCCGTCCGGCTGTTTTCTTTGCAAAGTTAGCATTTTTTTTCATCATGCAAAAATATGTGTTTATTTTTCGGGCAGCTGCGGCTTTCTCTGCCCATGCTATTTTGCGGTGTCTTTTGCGCTGCGCTTGGTGCGCTTGTAGCTGCGGTATTCGTCGAGCGGTATTTCTATGTCCGACTCTTCGAGCTTGCCTTCTGCCGGCAGACGGAACTTCATGTATTTTATGTTCAGTCCGCGCTCTATCCACTGGTTTTCGTAGTATGTGTGGATGGACAGTATGCTGCGTGTGGCTTCGTCGAGGGTGTCGTCGTGATAGAGGTCTTCTGTTGCCACGAGCAGCGGCAGGTTGTTATTCTCCACCATGTATTTCGTGTAGGTGTAAAGGAAGTTGGAGTCTGTCTTCAGATGCACCAGTCCTCCGTCTACGAGGAAGCGGCGGTAGCGCTCCATGAAATATGTGCTTGTGAGCCTTTTGCGCGGGTTTTTCATCTGCGGGTCGCTGAAGGTGAGCCATATCTCCTGCACTTCGCCGGTAGCGAAGAAGCGATCGATGATTTCGATGTTGGTGCGCAGGAAGGCAGCGTTGGACAGTTTTTCTTCGAGAGCCTGCTTTGCTCCGGTGTGCATGCGTGCTCCCTTGATGTCTACGCCGATGAAGTTCAGGTCGGGGAACATGCGTGCCAGCCCTACGGTATATTCTCCTTTGCCGCATCCGAGCTCAAGCACGATGGGGTTGCTGTTGCGGAAATATTCCTCGCGCCACTTTCCTTTCATCTCGAACGGCACGTTTTCCATTACTGAATATGGGTACTGGAAGACGTTCTTGAACGTTTCCATCTCTGCGAATTTCTGTAGTTTTCCTTTACTCATTTATTGTTTTTAAGTGCGTGTTAGGGGGCTGCGATAATGCCACTGCTGATAAGAATAAAGCAAAAATACAGGAAGCCGGGGGAATTGTGTGCGTGCGTGGTATATGTTTAGCCACGTTCCAAAAGCCGTTTGCCGGACTTCTGCCTCATGTATTTTTGCTTTTATATAATTCTTGTTTTATCTCTTAGTCGATAACAACCTTTGTCCATCCGTGTGTGTCAGGCTCTATGCCGTACTGGATGTTGCGCAGGTGTGTGTAGAGCTTGTGGGAGACAGGTCCCGGCTTGCCGTCCTTGCTGAACGTAAAGCGCTTGCCCGTGTCGAGGTCGTCGATGTATGAGATAGGGCTGATGACGGCTGCTGTGCCGCATGCTCCAGCTTCCTCGAATGTCTCGAGTTCTTCTTCCGGAATCTGACGGCGCTCAACCTTCATGCCGAAGTCTTCTGCAAGCTGCATAAGGCTCTTGTTGGTGATACTTGGCAGAATGGATGTTGACTTAGGTGTGACATAGGTGTTGTTCTTGATGCCGAAGAAGTTTGCCGCTCCGCACTCATCCATGTATTTTTTCTCTTTTGCGTCGAGATAGAACTCGCAGGCGTAGCCTTTCTCGTGGGCGAGATGGTTTGCCTGCATTGAGGCTGCGTAGTTTCCTCCCACTTTGTACTTGCCTGTGCCCAAAGGTGCCGAGCGGTCGAAGTCGCGGATGATGACGTATGGGTTAGTTGAGAAGCCGCCCTTGAAGTAAGGACCTACCGGTGTAACGAAGATGATGAACACATACTCACTTGCGGGATGCACGCCTACCTGTGCGCTTGTGCCAATGAGCAGCGGACGGATGTAGAGGGATGCTCCGCTCTCGTATGTGGGGATGTACTCCTGATTGAGGCGTACTACCTTTGTTACCATTTCCTCAAACAGTTCTGTTGATACTTCCGGCATCAGGATGCCGCGGCATGTGGACTGCAGGCGTGCTGCATTCTCGTCCATACGGAACACGCGTACCTTGCCGTCGGGGCAACGGAATGCCTTGAGTCCCTCGAATGCTTCCTGTCCGTAGTGCAGGCAGGTTGCTGCCATGTGCAGGTTGAGGTATTCGTCGGAACAGACTTCTATCTCTCCCCACTTGCCGTCACGATAATAACAACGTACGTTATAGTCTGTACGTCTGTATCCAAAGCCTAAATTTGACCAATCCAAATCTTTCATAATGTATATTTTTAAAGTTATTGTAGGCAAAAGTAATAAGAATATTGTTCTTCTGCAATAAAATAAGGTGGAAAATGCATAGTTAATGGATTTATACAACTATTATTAACTACTTCCACCGGAATGGGAGCCATCTGAGGGGGCTTTCTATTCCTCAAGCAGTTTCTTTATCTCCTCGTCGGTCTTCGTAAGTTTGTCCCTGCATTGCCTTATCAGCTGCTTTGCCGTCTTGAGCTGTTGACAAAGAGAGTCGATGTCGAGTTCTCCCGACTCCATCTTCTTCACGATGTCGGAAAGCTGCGCCATTGCATGCTCATAGTTGAAGTTCTGTTTCATATATTGTCGTTTTGCTGTTTTGTTTCACTTTTTTTCTTTATGCTGATTCTGTCATTCCGCAGTTTTTTTGCGTTCTGAGGATTCTGTCATTCCACTACCGACTTTACTTCGCCTTCTGCAAATCTCGTGTGGAGTTCGTCGCCTGGGGCAAGCTCACTACTGTTCCTTACGGCTTTTCCGTTGAGCAGGGTTATGGAGTAGCCGCGGTCGAGGATGAGCTGGGGGTCGAGGGCTCTTACGCTCTGCGAGAGCATTTCGAGGCGGTGCCGCTCGTCGGAGAGCCGTCTGCCTGCTGCTGCCGGTATGCGCTCTGCCATGAGCTGCGTCCTGCCTTTGCTTTCAGCCACCTGCTGCTGTGCTGCAGAGAGGAGTCGCTGCGAGAGAGTGCCGATGCGCGAGAGTTGGCGTGTGCTGACGAGCGAGAACCGGGTGGGTATGACTTGCGAGAAGTGCGAGAGGCGCTGCAGCTCTGCCTGCATCGAGAGGCGCACGCTGCTATATATGCGCTGGCGCATGTCGGAGAGGAGCTGGTCTACACTGTGCAGATTGTCTATCAGCAGGGCTGCCGCAGCCGTGGGGGTCTTTACGCTCGTGTGCGCCACGATGTCTACCACGGTCTCGTCGCGCTCGTGGCCGATGCCGGCAATGACGGGCAAGGGGAAGTTTGCCACGTTCTCGGCAAGGGCAAGGGAGTCGAAGCCGGAGAGGTCGCTGCTGGCTCCACCGCCACGGATTATCACAACGCAGTCGAAATCAGCCTCGCGCTGATAGATCTCGTTGAGCACGCCGACGATGCTCTGCTCCACGTCTTCGCCCTGCATCGTGGCAGGGAAGAGGGTTATGCTGAACTGGTAGCCGTAGGGGTTGGTCTGCAGCTGGTCGCGGAAGTCGCCGTAGCCGGCTGCCGTAGCTGAAGAAACAACTGCAATACGTTGGGGAAGAACCGGCATTTCCAGCTCTTTGTTCAACGTCAGTACTCCTTCTTCTTCCAGTTGCAGCAGTATCTCACGACGGCGACGCGCCATATCTCCCAAGGTATAAGTAGGGTCGATATCGAGTACCGTCAGACTATACCCGTAGAGTTCATGAAATTGCACGGTCACCTTGACCAGCACTTTTATTCCCGAAGTGAACAGCTGTCCGGTAGATTCCTCAAAATAAGGTTTCAGCAGGCGGTAAATATTATTCCAGATCATACCGCGTGCCTTGGCTACGAGACTATTGCTACGCGGATCCTTTTGTATGAATTCCAGATAGCAATGTCCCGTCGTATTGGAACGAACGTCACTCAGCTCCGCCTGTATCCAATATTCATCGGGCAAGCACTGCTCCAGGCTGCGGCGAACAAGCGCATTCAGTTCTAAAAGAGAAAGCGAGTCCATAATCAACGGCGAGTGTTTACCGTAGATTGATAAGCTTTCCACAAATCAGGAATGCCGTATCCATATATATTATCGGGGAAAACTGCCCGGTCGCCC
>ERZ791617.628-NODE-628-length-20389-cov-15.116_pt1 | contig 20389 bp, 18 predicted proteins | sample MGYA00510272_ERZ791617 | MGnify/ENA primary metagenome ERZ791617 (study PRJEB30046, sample SAMN00715200) | human gut metagenome | study: EMG produced TPA metagenomics assembly of the A metagenome-wide association study of gut microbiota in type 2...
AAGATTCACATATCAACAATGTTGATGATGTAATAAAGTTCTTCCGTTACATCGTGGAAGAGCGCAATGTGAATTTCTATCCTGATGATATGTTTAGGGATTACATGTTAGCAGACGGATCTAATGCTTTCACACCCGAAGAGTGCGAAATCTACAACCGTCTCGTGGAAGAAGCTTTTAAAATTTGTGACAAAGAGAATGTTGGTATCTATGAAATTCCCCGATGACGGAAGTAATACCATTGACGCACCGCGCGACTTAATGAAAGAACTTAGAAACGCTTTGACGGAGGTAAAGGAAGCCATTGACGGAAAACGTAAACTTCAATCTGCTGATAGTTTGCTCGATGAGTTGTAATATTACAGTATCGGTTACTGACGACTTCGCAAAAGAAGCAAAACGGCTCGCTAAAAAATATCCAAGTTTTAAACAAGACTACAAGGAGTTTCTTGAAAGCATTAAGAACAATCCTTTGCAAGGCGATGAGATTACAAAAAAACATACGCAAAATCCGTATGGCTATCAAAGCTAAAGGCAAAGGTAAATCTGGTGGAGCAAGGGTCATTACTTTCAATGTCTTTACAGATGTGGAAAACGGTCATGTGGTTTTCCTTCTTCTCTATGATAAAGAGGATGCTTCAACCGTCAAAGTCAATGTTGTCAAGCAACTTGTGCGAGACATGGGATTTGATATTGAATGAATCAATAAAGGGATGCATAGTCTTCCTCATTTATTTCTTTTGCCCATCACAAGATATTTTGGGAATATCAGTTAATCACCTATATAAACGACTTAATCCCCAAACTGCCTGATAGGCGTTTGGGGATTAAGCCATATACAGACATGATTGGCGCAAGTCTCTTGCGACAGGGAGGGTTGACGCCAAAAATGTTCTAATCGGGGGCAGACTTCTTATTCCGTCTCCCAGATGTTGCTGCCGAAGTCTTTTGCACAGGCTTCGTCGGCATCCTTATCCAGTATCTTATCAGGCACCTTTATTTTTATACCGTTCGCCGAGAGCGATGTCAAGCCTTCTGCCTCCAATGGTATTACCTTCATATCTGGTTTTACGTAAATTCTGCTACTCATATTTCTTTCTCCTTCTGCGTTATTTTATCTGTTCGTTGTGATAAATTTCTTTCCGTCTATAATCATTATCCCGCCATTTGCAGTCTTGCAACCAGCATTCAGCTTCATTCCCGACAGCGAGTAGGCGGTTGTAGCACTTGTTGGCGCCGCATATTCAGCGATCTTTATGGCGTTCGTCTCCCCGTCGATGGTCACAGAGGGCAGCTGAGCGCTCGCATTCGCCGTTCCGGCAGCCTTTTGCAGATAACATCTGAAGCCTCTCATCTTCCGGGAATCAGCCAGCGGTTTCGCCAGCGTACCGCCTGCCGTCAGAAACAGTTGCGTGCCGTCTGCCACCAACTCGAGTGATCCAAAAGTACCGCAGAGATCCCATTCGCCGCCACCTACAGTCTGTGCGCTGGTGCTCCTAACTGTGACGTCCGCAAACGTTGGCTGCTCCACATAATATTCGGGCCGCATCAGAAACGGCATGCCGGCCTTCACCTCTTTCACAATAGAGAACGACAGTTCTCCGTTCTGGTATCCGTCATACGAATACACCTTCGTTTCATTGCCGAAAATCTCCGTTATCATCTCCTTGCTCAGGTCGAAGGGCAGACACATTGTATACAACTGAGAGGGGTTGAATGTGCGATTCAAAGCCAACGTCTTGTTCTCGCCGACGATTCCCTTTATTGTACACTCTGCATCGAAGGCTTTCTCGTCAAGCGTAGCGTCGAGCTTGGGGCGGGTGTAGGTGAGGGTGATGGAGGTGATAAAAGAGCTAAGTGATTCTCCTGTCTTTTTCGATTCTGTTAATGTTAGATTATTACTATTTATAGACTCTACGATTGGTTTTTTTTCTGTTGCAGATAAAAATTTATTTTTATATTTAATGAAAATACCTTTTGTGGTTCTCATCGTAATTGAATCTATTACTATAGGCTTGGGCACAGAAATTTGCAGTTGCCCCGGATGATTAGCGTCATAATCTAACCTCAGATATTTGTTTGTTCCTATATAATGACATGTATACCCCGTTAATGAGACGGATAAATCTTGAACTTTAAAAGTAATATTGGTTAGTACACTTTGGCTAGTATTATTTTTCAATCCAAATGCTCCTTCTTTTGAAAAGTCCAATGTCACCGTAACCTCTTCTTTCTCATTCCCCTCTTCTCCCTGGCCATAAGCCAAATCACAGCCTAAGGTCAAAAATAGAATGACGAATGTGAATAACATAACGCCGTGTTTTTTCATTTTTCCTTTGTATCAATAGTTTGTTGAAATTCAAGATAAATGCCTTACTGCTTCACGCTGCCGACCAAAGAGTTCTTTTATAGCTATCACAAATAGTGAACTCTGATTCAAGAGTCAACATTCCTGTTGTTTGATGAACATGAAGCATTTGCAATGCAAAGGTAGCATTTTCCTTCAAGATAAACGCCCATTTTAAGAAAAAAGTATTTCTTAAACCCTAAATATTCCGTAACAATTCTATTTTCCACCTTTCTCCTCACCGAACTTTTTAATCTCATTGGTAAGGACTTCCTCTAATTCTTTCTTTGGCACTATCAGTTGATAGTCAGCCACGCCTATCGGTTTGCCCATGTCTTCGAGAGCAAGCTCCACTTCCACACGATCTTTCTCTGCACAGAGGATGATGCCGATTGAGCGGTTTTCACCTTCGCCCCTTTCAAGACGGTCGAGCAGCGAAAGATAATAGTTCATCTTTCCTGCATACTCAGGTTTGAAAGCACCTATCTTCAAATCGACAGCCACAAGGCAGCGCAAGCCACGGTGGAAGAAAAGCATATCCACCTTGCTCTCTTTGCCGTTGTACTCCAACACGTGTTGGTTGCCTATAAAAGTAAAGCCGTTGCCAAGCTCCATAAGGAAGCGTGTAATAGCTTTCACAAGTCGGTCTTCAAGTTCCAATTCCAGTATAGGACTTGTCACTCCAAGAAACCCGAGATTGTAACTGCTGCTGAACACCTCATTGGCATATCGAGCTTGCTCCAGAGGAAGGGTGCGACTGAAATTGTTGTCAACCTTTGTTGCCAACTGCGACTCGTACATATTCAGTTTGATAGCATTGAGTAGTAAGTCGCGGTTCCAGCCTTTTTCGATAGTTTCTTGTGCATAATATAATGTAGCAGAATCATCCAAATTCTTTCCAAGTAGATATACATTATGCGACCACGGCAAAAGTGCAACGGAGCGTTGCACTTTTATATCGCTTCCACAATAGCGCAAATAAAAACGCTTCATATACCATAGATTTCGAGGTGAAAGTCCCATCTTCGGATAGCGTTCTTTCAAGTCTACGGACAACTGGCGTACCACGCCATCCCCATGTCCGCTCTCTACCTTTCGCTCATGAAGCATCTTGCCAATCTCCCAATATGCGGAAGCAATATTGCCGTTAATATGCTTAGCTATTTCCAGTCGTGCATGTTCAATCACTGCAACGGCGTGTTGCAGCATCGACTAGTAGTCTTCACGTTTTATCGGAAATTGTTTATTATCAGTGTTCATTTTTGATGTTTCTCTTTTTCTGTTGCTGACAAGTTTTTCTCCAGTCTTTTTTCGTTTCGTATAGTGGACAAAAATACACTAAAGTACTTTAAAGAACAATACCCTACAAAGATACAAAAAAACAATGACGTTTTGGCGCTTTCAATATTAAACTTTCCTAACGTAACTATTCAGCGGTAGGTGCATGACGAATCGTCAAACAATTCGTACATATCTAATACGTATACATACACCTTTTTATGTCCAAATCCTATATTTATCTCTAATCCTTTAATATTAAACGCTTTACAACGTAACTACTTGATTATCAGATACAAAAAAGGGAGGCTTCTAAACCTCCCCAAGTGATTCCGTTGGGATTCGAACCCAAGACCCACGCCTTAGAAGGGCGTTGCTCTAATCCAACTGAGCTACGGAACCGACCGTTTTCGGAGTGCAAAGGTAGTACTTTTATTGTAAACTGCAAAATTTCATAGAGAAAAGTTGCAAGAAAATTGATTTTTCCTTTGATTATCAGATTTTCCCCCACTCCTTTTGCATATTTTTTCGTTCTTTTCTCACTTTCAGCCGAAAAATAACGTATGCTTCTTCAACCCAAAGCGAGAAAAGAACTCAGATAAATCTGTCATTTTTTCAAGAAAGTGACGGTGGCAACGGGACGGAGATTACGTCCTGCTTTACCAGAACTGGGAGGAAACGAGCTCTTTACCTCATTCATACACATTATCTTATTGTCAGTATTCAGGAAATAATAAATTCCATTCATATCTTTATATATTATCTCCAAACCCAATGTTTTGAGCTTACTGTTTATTTCCGCTTTATTGTCCATTATATATTCCATCTCCCCTTTTGTCGGCAGTCTCCATCCATTCACTCCTTCTACGGCAAGCTCTGCAATGCCGGCATCAACGGCCTTCTTGACATCGGCCTGATCATCTGCATCAAATACGAGTGAACATTTCGATTTCGGCGCCAAAAGGGTCACAATGGTGATATTGCCAGACACCGCAGATTGCTCCGACTTCAGCACATAGCAACCTTTATATACCGTACCCTGCTCTGGAGCCGTCTCGTCCACTTTCACATCGCCACCCGTATTGTCGCCCATCTCATTCTCCTTCACATCGATTGTCCAGATCTGCTCTCCGGCCCACGACACACCATTGATCAAGCACTTCAGCAACGGTTCTGCCACTCTCTGATAATTCACGGTCATATCCACCTTGTAGTTTGCCGCCAGCGGTTTGTCGCTGACATATCTGAAGGTCTTCACCTTGCCGTCAGTCGTCGTGAAATTGAAAGTCACTACAGGATTCCCCACGCTCTCCATCAGGAACGCGTCACACTGCTTCGTCCATTTGCCATCAGTTCCCTTCTCCAGCACCACGTTATAGGCGCCATTCTCTCCGCAATACTCTCCAGCCACGTTGATTCCCTCATACAGAGGACTGACATCCGCCGTTATAGCAGCCACATTCTCCGGCACATCGCTTATCGTCACGTTGCGGAGCATAAACACCTTGCGGTTCATCGTCAGCGTGACGTCCGTTTCCTCACCGTCCGTCAGCACCACCTCACTATTTGCCGCCATTATGTCGCCATGTGCCATTCCTTCTTTCAGCGCCACCACAGACTGCGGAGTAGCCTCCTCCTTTGTCGGCAACGAATAGTTTGCCGCATCTGCTCCCGCCACGGAATACACCCGATACGCTCCGGCGGCAAGCTTGAAGTTTGCCACATCCTTTTCCGAAGCCACCGACTTATACGCCACACATTGTCCTGCCGTATCAAATACATACAGGTTTATCGGAGTCGCCACGGTCATTTCCGACGCAGCCCCGCTCTGTCCACGGGTCTTTATCCTGAGTGTCACACCACCCAAGGCGTCATCGCCATCAGCCAAATCTTTTGAACACGATACGAACATTGCCAATACAAGCAGAAAGGCAAAAGAAAAAAGCATTTTATCCTTCATAGAATTATTTTTTATGGGTTTGCGCTAAATTCATCCCGAATCGGTATAATGCCGCTTGGGGGTTAAGTTCCAACAAAAGTAATATTTTTCTACAAAAGCGACAAGAAACACTTCAATTTATTTCAACAAGAAACACCTCCATTTATTTCAAATTATCAATCGAAATTCTTAAAGTCCCTATTTTTCCCAATTTTTCTGTACAAAAACCCTTGCCAATTTTGCAACATTAGTTAACAATAAAAGATAACTAATTAACACTTACAAACAAATTCGATTTGTTTTCATAATACAATAAGTGTTTAAATATGCAAACAACAAATAAGAAAAAAAGATATAATAAACCCATCCAGATCTCTCGAAAAGGATGGGCTGAAAATATCAACTAAGATTTTTTGTCAAACCGAATAATGCATCCGGTGCAATCATCAGGCCTCCAACTGACCGATGATTTCAGTCACCGATTTGCATCCATGCTTGTCAAGCCATTCATTGATGCCGTTCTTCACCTTCACCGTCACCTGGGGATCCAGGAAGTTCGCCGTTCCGATCTCTATTGCTGAAGCTCCGGCAAGCATAAACTCAATGGCATCGTTGGCATTGCAGATGCCGCCGAGTCCCACAACGGGAATTCCGACAGCCTTTGCCACCTGCCACACCATGCGCAGAGCAACAGGCTTCACCGCCGGTCCGCTCAGTCCACCGGTATTGATGCTCAGCATCGGCTTGCGCTTCTCTATGTCTATCGCCATTCCCATCAGAGTGTTGATGAGCGACACGCTGTCGGCACCCTCTGCCTCAACGGCACGTGCAATCTCCGTAATGTCGGTGACGTTCGGCGACAGCTTGACTATCAGCGTCTTATGATAACTCTTGCGCACGGCTCTCACCACACTGGCAGCTCCCTCGCATGTCACTCCAAACGCCATTCCGCCGTCTTTCACGTTAGGGCAGGAGATATTCAGTTCTATCGCCGGAATCTTGTCGAGAGCGTCTATCCTTGCCGCACATTCTGCATAATCCTCTGGCGAAGAACCGCTTACGTTCACTATCATATTGGTGTCGATATCCTTTATCTCCGGATATATGTGCTCACAGAAATAGTCAACGCCCTTGTTCTGCAATCCCACACAGTTGAGCATTCCCGATGCCGTCTCTGCCATTCGCGGATAGTCGTTGCCCTGTCTCGGATGCAGGGTGGTGCCCTTCACGATAATGCCGCCTATCTCACTAAGTTCCACGAAATCAGCATATTCCGGACCGTATCCGAATGTGCCTGAAGCTGTCATCACTGGATTCTTCAGCTCCAGATTTCCTATTTTTACCCTTAAATCTGCCATGACAAATCATTTACGTTAAACACTGGACCATCCTTACAAACACACAGGTTGCCGCTCTTCGTGCCTTCCACGCAACACAGACAGGCTCCCACGCCACATGCCATCTTGTTTTCGAGCGAAGCCTCACAGCATATACCCTCAGAATGTGCATATTTCGCCACTGCCACCATCATCGGTTTCGGTCCGCATGTGGAAATCTGGTCAAACCTCACTCGCTGCAGCACGGAATGGTTTGTCACGAAGCCCTTCTCTCCCTCCGATCCGTCTTCGGTAGTGATGCACACCTCACCGTATTTCCTGTATTCATCAAGGAGCAGCAGGTCTTTTGCCGACCGTGCTCCGAGCAGGAACACCGGTGTCATACCATTGTCTTTCAGCACTTTACCGAAATATAGAAGCGGTGCAACGCCCACGCCGCCGCCGACGAGCAACACCTTGGCACCCTTGTTCTCAGGGATGGTGAACGTGTTTCCCAGAGGGAACATGCAGTTCAGCTTGTCGCCAGCCTTCAGCTGTGCCAAGGCACGTGTGCCGTCGCCGATGGCAGCCACCAGCAACCACAGCTCATTTGCTTGATAATCAACGAAGTTTATAGATATCGGGCGTCTCAGGAATGTCGTTGCAGATCCGTCGATGCGTATCTCCACGAACTGTCCTGGTGCCATTTCGGGCAGCTTCTCCGCATGGGTCAACTTTATCAAGACGTATTTGTCGTTGATATGGTCCACCGAAGAAACAATCAGGTCTAAAACGTATTTTTTCATCAGTTTCATTTATAAGTTTCGGCAAAATTAGGCAAAAAATCCCTAATATCTACCCATAAGCTCACATTATTATCCGCAAAGCCGCCAAAAAGCCCATTATCCCCAACCGATAATCATTACGTGATTGGGTTCTGATTATTCAGAAGAGCGAGATAATCACTTCTTCGGCACGAAACTTTCCCACGTCTGGTCATCGTAAAACACTCTTATTTCAGTTATCCTCCGGCGCTCCTTCTCCTTATATACGATGTCCGTGTGTACGGGCGACTTTGCCTGCTGCCTCACGTTAGTAGCGAAAGCGTTGCCCATCGGGGCGCTCTGCTGCGATGTTGCCCCCGCATTTCCTTCAGCATCTCCGAAGTCGAGCATCTGCTCACCGGCCATACCGCTCTCCTGTGGGGTAGAGGAGGAGTCATCCGCCGACGCTTCGTCAACGAACATCATTCCTTTTCCAAACATGAGCCAGTCGAGACTGATGTTCGGAAATTTCGACTTTATAGAGTCCACGGTGTTCAGAGTCGGTTTTGTACGTCCCTGAAAAATTCCACTCAGTGTGGCAGGAGATATTCCGAGGAAGTTTGCAAACGTCTGTTGAGTCATGTGCTGCGCTTCCATCAGCTGTCTAATTCTGTCCTTCATTTTCTTATCTTATAGTAAAAATAGGGGTTGTAGCCCTGATTTTGTTTGACTTTACAAAGGTAAATCAAAAAAATGGAATACACAACAAATGTAGAATATATTTTATTTTCTAAATATTAGATTTCTAAATGTAAATTCGTAAAATCAAATCTTTAAACTCAGGTTTTTAGGTTTTGAATTTGTAAATGTGAATTTTAGGGAGCTAAACGTCCGGAAAGCCTTTGTTTACGGGATTTTCGGAATTAACTGGCTGTGATTTGGTTATTTATATATGTTTAGGGGTGTAAATAGGGAATATACATTAATTTTGTAAGATATTTTGTATAATTCACCCTGTCAGCTACTTTAAAAGTATAAAACTCATTGGTTTTCAGTGATTTATAAGGCTTATTTTATTCTGCATAATAATTCGTGTGAATTTTAATATTTAAATATTCGGATATTGATATTTGAATTTGATTTAATAAAATGTATTCAAGTTTTCAAATACATAAATCACATTTACTAAATTAAACTTCAATGTTTTAAAATTCAAATCTTTGAATTTCACAAAGATATATCAAAACAATTGTTAACGCTGAATTTAAAGTCATTTTCAGAGTCGTTTTTTTCAAAAACAAAAGGATTCCGAACGAGGGGAAAGTAATGTCAAAATCATGCTATTCTCATGATAGGAAAAATCACGCAAAGCCCTGATTTCAAGCGGAAATAAGGATAAAATTCATGTTCGTGAAAATCATTTCTTTTTACAAAATCTGCACCGAAAATGTAAAAAATCGCATCATTTCGGGGTGCAAACATCATAACCTAATGACCGATTGGGATAAAACAGCATCCCCTCACCACCCGAAAAACGGTGATGAGGGGACATATATATATAAGGTGTAACCATTTCTGGCAGAAAATTCTCTATTCCCTGCTCAATGCATGATAAAGAAAATCAACTCCTGCAGCAGCTCGCCGGTGGGAGTATTCGGATTGTCGAGTCCCTTGCACTTGGTGTCAGCCTCACGGATTTTGTCTATTATCTGCATCACTTTCCCACCACTGTAGTTTCTCATTCCCAGCATATACTCCTTGGCGGCCCATGGTCCGCGCAGGTCGAGCCATCTCGCCACCTCGGCATCATTCTGTCTGTTGGGAGCGTAGTAGGCAAGCATGAGATTCTGGAAATACGAGAATATCACCGGTATCAGAGCGAACGCCCCGCCTGTTTTCGGATTGCTGTCAAAATATTTCAATATCAGGTTCGCCTTCACCACATCCTTCGCTGCGATGGCGCTTCTCAGTTCAAAGGCATTGAAGTCTTTGCTGATGCCGATCCTCTTCTCCACCATCTGCGGCGTGATGCGCGTGTCTCCCTCTTCCAGCGAGAGCAGCAGTTTGTCAATCTCTCCCGTCAGCCTGCTGAGGTCTGCCCCGATATGGTCGGCAAGCATCTGCGCCGCCTTGTTCTCTATCGTCACCTTTGTGCGCTTTTTCAGATATGCCTCAATGAATGGCGGCAGCTCGTAGTCTCGCTTTTTCTTGCTCTCAAACACCACTCCCGCATTCTTGAATCTCGTCAGGATCTTCTTCCGTCCGTCGATAGTACCGTTTTTATAACACACCACGAGCACAGTCGTCTTTGCCGGTTTTTCCAGATAACGCTCCAGCTGGTCCCAGTTTTTTATGTTCTGCGCCTCCTTCACTATTATCACCTGCCTCTCTGCCATCACGGGATAGCTCCTCGCCATGTCTGCCACCTGGGCTCCCGTCACATCGGCTCCGAACACTATCTGCTGGTTGAAATCTCTCTCTTCGGGCTTTATCGCATGCTCCGCAATGAAGTCTGCAATCTGGTCGATGTAGTAAGCCTCCTCCCCCATCAGCAGATACGACGGTGCGTAGTTGCCGGCCTTCAGACCCGACATCACGCTCTCAAAAGTCATTGTCGCTGTTTTCTCAGCCATACTATATTTTTAACTATTTTATACATTATCATTTTCGCTGCAACATTTTTCTATTTGTATAATAATGTTAACAACAAAACATCCTTACCCTCTCAAGAATGCCATCAAACTGTTCGTCGCCAATACCATTCCCGTGAACACGGAATTTTGAAGCATGGTCAATCACTGCTCTTTTCCGACATCTCATATTTTGAGATTCACGAAATATCATTACTTTTGCAATGCCATAGACACGAGCCGCTGCCTTTGCGGGTCATCGTCTCACAAGGATGAAGTCTCCCGTCATGGACCAACCGTCCTGTCGTGTCATGGCAACGATATCAGCAAGACGCATTCTGATTGCAAAATTAATAAAATGAACCGATTAAACCTACCTCCTTACGAAATAAAAACGCGCCAGCAAGATGGCAGACAGTATATCCTCGACGTATTGCGCAGGAAATTCATAGCACTGACCCCCGAAGAATGGGTGCGCCAGCATTTCATCCATTTCCTTGCCGACCACAAGGGCTACCCCACTGCCCTCCTTGCCAACGAGGTGGAACTGACCATCGGCGGCAAGAAGCTGCGCTGCGACAGTGTGTTGTATTCCAGGAATCTGAAGCCGCGTATGATAATAGAATACAAAGCGCCGTCGATAGCCATCTCTCAGAAGGCCTTCAACCAGATCTTCGCCTACAACACCCTACTCCACGCCGACTATCTGGTGGTGAGCAACGGCATCAGCCACTACTGCTGCAAAATCGACTATACCAACCATTCCTACTCCTTCCTCAGCGACATCCCTCGCTATGAGGATCTGTAACCGACAACACACACGCATAAAACATTTTCCTCAAAAAAAGTATCATAGTATCATTCTTGGCCACCGCCAAGCCCCTAATACACTATAGACTAACGACTTAACCCGATGATACTTTTCTGGAAATTTTACAGAAAAGTATCATTGATGTATCATAGAAGTATCATGCCTTTCGGCATCCCATATTTCCCCCCACACCAGGGGGAAGACATCCCCACATTAGGGGGTTCTGTTCCCCACGGCGTGGGGGGAATCCGAGGTCAATATTTTACGAATTACAAGTCTGTATTTTAGAGATTTCAAATTTGTGCTTTGCGAATAGCAAGTCTATGTTTTATGAATAACAAGTCCATGTTTCACGAATAACAAGTCCATGCTTTATTCATGAAATGCCGGTTGTCCTTGTCATTGTTTATTGTTTTGTTTGGGCAAACTTCCCACCAAAAAAAGTTTACGTATGATCGGGAAGACAAAGGGAGTGCCCATGGGCACTCCCTTTTATCCCAAATCGGCCATTAGGGCTTGCTTGGATTTTGATTTTTTAGAAGAGTGGATTTTGTTTGGCTTTTAATGAGTAATAGCGAGCTATTGCGAATTAAAAACGGACAAAAGACACCTTATAAAAAGCAAAAGACTGCAAGCAGTCATAAAAAAATAAAGTAAAACGTCCTAATGACCGTTTTGGGTTTATCACAAATATCAATTCAATCTTTACGCTCCATGAAACAAGTATTCCTCCTGCACCTTCTTCGTAAGATGGGTGAATAGAGTGTTGAGCAGCTGCTTGCTGAAGTCATATGCGCGCTTCTGCATGGCGATGCCGGCAGCCGTGAGAGCCTCAACGGCATTATCGGGAGCTTCCTTGCATGTGGCGAGATATTCCTTCTCTATCTTCCGCTGCGTCTCGTCAAACTCAGTCTCAAGTTCAAGATATGCCTTCTTTATTATCGGGGCAAAATAGTTGTAGTCTATCATACCCAGGGCGGCAATCTTGCGGAAGGTCCAATAGGCGGAATAGTCGTCGCTTTCGCTATTGGCACGATATGTATACCTCTCGTCCACCTCCGTAGCTCCCTGATAGAAGGGGATGAACACGCTCAAGTCTGCCATTCCAAACGCCACGTATGTCACTTCGCCAATAGCCGTCGGCAGCTCCGGACGCACCTGCATGATATGCGTCTGCGTAGTACGGAAGATGCTTACCGGGCGGTATGGTTCCTTGCCGTTGGAGTGGAGGTAAGGGTCGTGGTCGGTATTGTCGTAGTGGAAGCGGAAAGCCTTGCGCAGGTCTGCAAGGGATATTTTCCTTTCAGCCTCGGCAAACACGGGGAAAGTGTTTTTCTCCACATCGTTCTTTATAGCCGGCGAGAACATCCGTTGCAGTCCCCACACGCGCGGATAGTTGTATGTAGTATCGAGTTTCTCGTCTCTCGAATAAGCCTCATGAAAATCAAATTCACCGTCGGCAGGATTATACAGCCCGTTCTTCTCTGCAAACTCTATCAGATCTGCCGATGCCAGGAAATTCTCCTTGTCTTCCGGGTCATACTCGCGGTAACGGCTCTGGTTGCCGGTCACGAAATACTTGTCCTTTGGCATCCTGCACGCCAGCCATCTGTGTCCGCCGGCATTCTCCAGATACCAGGTCTCCTTGGCATCTATAAAACCGATGCCGAAACCTTCCGCCGACCCGTATTTCTCAATCAGCGCTCCCAGTCTCTCCACGCCCTCACGGGCTGTATGCACATAAGGCAAAACAATGTTGTAGGTACAGTTCTCCGCCAGTCCGTCCTCCACATACGGGTCAGCCTCAAGAGCCTTCTCGCTGCTGAAGATAGTCTCCGTGGAGCTCATTCCCACTCCTGCCGTGTTATATCCGGCGCTACCCCACTCTCCCGGATATGTATAGTCCGGCAGACCGGTATAGCCGAGAGCATTCTTCGGCAGCTTGCAACGGAACTTGCTGTCCTTCGCCACGAATTCCTCCTGTCCGTCGTCAGTATCCCTGTGCACCTCCACGTTGATAGCCATCAAAGCGTCGAAATCACTTGAGCGGCACAGATATCTCGCACCGTCCACACTCTGTTCCTCCCCCACGATAATCGTGGTACATTCAGAAGGAAGTTTTCCTGCAATCTTTTCTTTATTCACCATAGTCCCTGTTTATTTTAATATATGGTTCTATAGATGCAAAAGTATAAAAAACAGAATAATACGAAACAAAAAGACATATTAAATATGTATAAAATAGAGAAACCCTTGCTCCACCATGACACTATTCTGACATTTTTTCATATTTACGAGTCGTAAAACGTACAAATTGTCAGACGATAACCCTTGCAAAGCCATTGGCACACATGTTGCGATATGCCTTAATGAAAGCCGAAAGTCTTGAAGCTTGAGGCAAAAAAACATAAAACAACAATCAGAAGTCCCGACGGATCCGCATGGTGAAGGGAGGACGAGAAAAATAAAATTTGGAGGTATTCACTATGTTGATGGTTCGCAGAAACAACTATTCTAATTGGTTAGACAATTTCTTTGATGACTCACTTTCCGACACCGAGCTGATGCCGCAACGCAACACTACGGCTCCGGCACTCAACGTGAAGGAGACTGCCGAAGATTATATTATGGAAATGGCAGTTCCTGGACTGGAAAAGGAATGGGTGCGCATTAACGTCACCAACGAGGGACTTCTTCATGTTGCCATCGAGAACAAGATGGAACACAAGGAGGAGAACAGGGACAACCACAAATCTCGCCACATACACTATCTGCGCCGCGAGTTTGCCTATGGCAACTACGAGCAGAGCTACACTCTGCCGGATGATGTAGACCGCGACAAGATCAGTGCCGGCGTTGCCAACGGCATCCTCACAATCACCATTCCAAAGACTACTCCAGAACAGGAGGCTAAGGTGATGAGGAATATAGAGGTTAAGTAATACCACTTAAACCCAAATCTGTCATTTGGGTTAAAATAAGGACAAGCCCCATACTTTTGCTATCAAGGCAAGAGTATGGGGCTTGTTTTATACATAATCTGTGATTGGCAATAGATAAATTTGTTGCTATAAATCTTAATAGCCTTCAAGTTCACTTCCTGTAGCAAACACCTCCAAAACCATATTCCAGTCTTCGGTAATCACATTAAACCCAAAACGGTCATTAGGACGTTTATTGTATTTTTATATTTACTGCTTGCAGTCTTTTGTCTTTTATAAGACGTCTTTTGCTTGTTTTTAATTCGCAATAGCTCGCTATTACTCATTAAAAGCCAAACAAAAGCCACTCTTCTAAAAATCAAAATCCAAGCAAGCCCTAACGACCGATTTGAGTTAAAAATGCCCACCGTTGAAGGACGATGGGCCAACCTAATGTTTTCACAACGGAATAATCCTTATTGTGATTTGCTCGAAATAATGATGCAAATATAGATATAAGAAACGAAAAGTCAAAATATTCCTGATAAAAATTGGCATTCTGCATAATAAATCATACATTTGTATGCGTAAAGACACATTATCAATGACATCAAACATATTTATATATGAAGAACATCTTAGGATTGGATCTTGGAACCAACAGTATCGGATGGTCTGTAATCCAAGAAAAACATAATGAGAACAATGAATGCCAGAAACTTATTCTCGGAGCTGGAAGCAGAATCATCCCTATGGACGCAGCTGTACTTGGTGATTTTGCAAAGGGAAACACCATATCACAAACTAAAGACCGCACGCAATACAGGGGCGTTCGCCGACTACGCGAACGCTGTCTGCTGCGCCGCGAGCGACTGTTCAGGGTACTCGACATTATGGGATTTCTACCACAGCACTTCTCAAATGCACTCACAAGATATGGAAAGTTCAAAGATGCAGACGAGGAGCCCAAGATAGCATGGAGGAAAGATGACGAAGGGAAAATGCACTTTCTCTTTGCTGATTCATTCAATGAAATGATAGAAGAGTTCCATTCTGTCAAACCGGAACTTCTAAAAAGAGGAATGAAAGTGCCATACGACTGGACTTTGTATTATCTCAGGAAGAAAGCCATGAGAGAAGCCGTCACACCATTCGAACTGGCATGGCTAATACTCAGTTTCAATCAGAAACGAGGCTATTATCAGCTTCGCGGCGAAGAAGAAGGTGAAGCCGACGACAGCAAATGTGAGGAATATCTTGCGCAGAGGGTCGTTGACGTAATAGACACAGGTGAGAAGAAAGGCAAAAGCACATGGTTTGACATCGTGCTTGAAAACGGCATGGTATATCATCGCCCTGCCGAAATAAAGCCAGACTGGATTGGCAAGACAAAAGAATTCATCGTCACCACCCAATTCGACAAAGACGGAAATCCGAAGAAAGACAAGGAGGGAAACGTCAAGATGTCTTTCAGAATGCCAAACGAAAACGACTGGAATCTACAGAAAAAGAAAGCGGAGAAAGATATCGACGAGTCCGGCATGACTGTCGGAGAATACATCTATAATGCGCTGCTTCACAATCCGAAACAGAAAATCAAGGGAAAACTCGTGAGAGTAGTAGAACGCAAATACTACAAAAACGAGCTGCAAAAGATATTGGAGTCACAAAAGCGCTTCATCCCGCAACTTTCCGACTCTGCGCTATACGAAAAATGCATAAAAGAGTTATACCAGAGCAACGAAGCCTATCGCAACTCCATATCCACAAGAAATGATTTCACCTATCTCTTCGTAGACAACATCATATTCTATCAAAGACCTCTGAAAAGCAAGAAATCCTTGGTAGACAATTGTCCATACGAGAGTCTGGCATACACAAAAGATGGCGAGGAACACAAAGCACCTGTGAAGTGCATAGCAAAGTCGCATCCGCTATATCAGGAATTCAGACTATGGCAGTTCATCTCAAACCTCCGTATCTACCAACGCCAGAAGCAGGTCGGCGACAAAGTGAAACTTGACGTTGATGTCACAGATGAGTTTCTGCCTACGGATGACAGGCGAGAATCACTTTTTGATTATCTCAACGACAAAACGGAAATAAAGCAGGACGTATTGCTAAAAGAATTCTTCAACATGAAGAAGCCCAAGGGCAAAGACAGCGTATATCCATACAGATGGAACTATGTAGAAGACAAAAGTTATCCCTGCAATGTGACAAGAGGAAAGATACTGGCTAAACTGAACAGGGCTGGGATTTCTGCCGATTTTCTGTCAAGCAACGGCAATGAAGAATCATTATGGCACATTCTTTATTCTGTTGAAGACAAAGGCGAATTAAGAAAAGCACTTGCCCGTTTCGCTGCGAAAAACGGACTTGACGACGCTTTTACAGAAGCCCTTGCCGACATAGAGCCATACAAGAAAGAATATGGAGCATACTCAGCCAAGGCTTTGAAGAAGCTGCTGCCACTGATGCGGTTGGGCAAATACTGGAACTATGACAACATTGCCCCGGCTACCAAGGCACGTATCAGCAAAATAATTGACGGAGAATATGACGAGAACATACGAAACCGCGTTAGAGAAAAGGCGATGTCTCTTACTTCTGCATCTCAATTCCAAGGACTTCCACTTTGGCTTGCGTGCTATATCGTTTACGACCGCCACAGCGAAAGGGCAGACTCCGGCAGATGGTCTTCTCCTGAAGACATCGACAAATACCTAAGCGACTTCAAGCAGCACTCTCTCCGCAACCCTATAGTGGAGCAGGTTGTCACTGAAACCCTGCGAACAGTACGTGATATATGGAAAAGATATGGCGAGATAAGCGAAATCCATGTGGAGTTGGGACGCGAGATGAAGAATCCTGCCGACAAGCGTAGCAAGATGAACCGCCGTATGCTCGAGAACGAAAATGCAAACATGCGTGCCAAACTTCTTCTCACCGAATTCATGAATCCAGAATTCGGAATAGAGAACGTGCGTTCTTATTCGCCAAGTCAGCAGGAACTCTTGAGAATATACGAGGATGGCGCAATCAGCAATGCCGGCAGCGAAATAGACGACGAGATTTCCGACATCATGAGCCGGCTGTCTCAAGTAGATGTCAAGAAGCAGCCTACGGCGTCTGAAGTAAAGCGCTATATCCTATGGCTTGAGCAGAACTACCGCTCACCATATACCGGACAGATGATTCCACTTGCAAAGCTCTTCACTCCAGCATACGAGATAGAGCACGTGATACCGCAGTCGCGTTATTTCGACGACTCTTTCTCCAATAAAGTCATCTGCGAAGCTGAGGTGAACAAGCTGAAGGACCGTATGCTCGGATATGAATTCATCAAGCAGCACAAGGGCGAAAAGGTATCGCTCAGCATGGGAGGCACCGTGGAAATCCTCTCCCCCGAGGAATACGTGCGTCATGTGGAATCTCAATACAAGAACAATAAAGCGAAGATGCGCAAGCTTCTTATGGACGACATTCCTGATGAATTCATAAACAGACAGCTGAACGACAGCAGATATATAAGCAAGCTCATCATTTCTCTTCTCTCCAACATCGTGCGGGAGGAAGGAGAGGAAGAGGCTACCTCTAAAAACGTAATCAGCTGCAACGGCAGCATCACAGACAGGCTGAAAAAGGACTGGGGCATAAACGACGTGTGGAACCATATCATCCTGCCTCGTTTCAGAAGACTGAATGAACTGACGGGAACTGACAAGTTTACCACTTCAAACAAAGAGGGTCACGAAGTCCCCGATATGCCTCTTGAACTGCAGAAAGGATTCAACAAGAAGCGCATCGACCACCGCCATCATGCGATGGACGCCATCGTCATAGCATGCACCACACGCGACCATGTGAACCTGCTGAACAACGAGGCTGCGATGTCGAAGAACAATGCCAACAGAATCCAGCTTTCAAAGAAACTCCGCCGATACGAGTCCGTAGAAATAGAAAAAGACGGCATACGCAAACAGATTTCTGTGGCAAAGGAATTCAAGAAGCCCTGGGAGGGATTTACCGCAGACGTGGAACGCACCCTGAGAGACATAGTGGTAAGCTTCAAGCAAAATCTGCGTGTCATCAACAAGACCACCAACTATTACCAGCATTTCAAGGATGGCAAGAAGGTATACTCCCCTCAATCCAAGGGCGACTCATGGGCTATCCGCAAGTCTATGCATAAAGAAACCGTATTTGGCGAAATCAATATCAGACGCATCAAGGAAGTCTCACTGAAGGAAGCCATGAAGCGCACCAAAGACATTGCAGACAAGGAACTGAGATCAAAGATTGTCGAACTGATGGCATTGCAATACAATGAGAAAAAGATAAAGCAATATTTCAGCGACAACAAGGATGAGTGGAGCGACGTGAACCCGAAGAAGATTAAAATCCATTACTTCACCAAGGAGACCAATGAGCGTTTCTTCGCCACAAGAAAGCCATTGGACACTTCATTCGACAAGAAGAAGATAAAGACCCAAGTGGCAGATACTGCCATCCAGAAAATTCTGCTAAACCATCTGTCTGCACACAGCGACAAGGCGGAAACAGCATTTTCGCCAGACGGCATCGACGAGATGAACCGCAACATCATTGAGCTAAATGATGGTAAATTCCATCAACCTATTCTCAAGGTGCGCATATATGAGAAAGCGGACAAGTATGCTGTTGGCCAACAAGGCAACAAGAAAAAGAAATACGTAGAGGCTGCCAAGGGAACAAACCTGTTCTTCGCCATCTATGCAGAAGAAAAGATAGACGAAAAGACAGGAGATACCGTTATCACGAGAACCTACGACTCCATACCTCTGAATGTCGTCATCGACAGAGAGAAACGAGGGTTATCGCCTGCACCTGAAAATGAAAATGGAGCAAAGCCTAAATATGTGCTATCGCCAAACGATTTGGTGTATGTACCAAATGAAGAAGAGAGGGAAACAGGAAGAATCTGTGAGTCTTTGGACAAGGAGCGGATATATAAAATGGTTAGTTGTACAGGAAATAGATGCTTTTTTATTCCATATTCAACAGCCAAGCCTATTTACGACAAAGTGGAATATTTTTCATTAAACAAATTGGAACGAACACTTAACGGCGAAACAATTAAAGAAATCTGCATACCTATATCAATAAACCGTATAGGAGAAATAACATTGCGTTAATAATAACAGCCGAATAGTTTATCAAAAAACGATAAGCCATTCGGCTTTTTGTTTTACAACTTAAAAGACTAAGCCCATGATCAAAAAAACACTTTATTTCGGAAATCCTGCCTATCTATCGCTTCGCATGGGACAAATGGTTACCCCAATTCGGGATAAAATAGTGATTAGTTGCATGTTAAGAGAGATACATGAATTCTCTTCCCATGCCATCAGACATGGGCTATATATAAAGAATCGAAAGAGATTATTCTGTCCTTAGAACAATGTAAGTTGCTTCGTGTCTTCGATGCAGTATCCATACAATGCCTTTGGCTTGTTGTCAAAGAAACAATATGCTCCCAAGGCTGAAATAAGGTTCATGATAAAGTTGCTTACAGATCTATGGCGTGAATGTACAATCTGTGCCGTATTCTTCAGCATGTCGTTAATGGTTTCGATAATGTATCTCTTGCGCAGCATCATTCTGTCATAGAACGGCATCAGCTTGTTTTTCATGTTTACGCGCAACCCTGTCACCAGCTGTATTCCATCCTCAAAGAGGAAGTCAAACAGCTTCTGTGAAATATAGCCTTTGTCAGCGAACAGCTTGCCATACAAACGTTTAGCAAGAACCTTGAACACATTCGGGTCCTTGTCGCTGACATTTGCACCAGTAAGTACAAAGGCTATTATCTCGCCTCTGTCATTGCACGCAAGGTGGAGCTTAAAGCCATGACACCAACCCATAGTTCCTTTTCCGTCAGTGGCAATTCCCTTGAATACCTTATTGGCATATCTCCTGAGATTATGGCATACGGGTATCATCGTGGAATCAACGAATGTTATGCCGGTACATCTTCCGAAAGCTCCCAGATTGAGGAAGAACATGAGCTGGAAGAACACGCGGCTTTCCAACTCCACAAAGCGGTTGTACGACACGGCTTTCGGAAAATAAGACTTCATCGTACCCTTAATAAAGAACAGGTAGTAGTGCTTGAAATTGCGGAATGTACCAAAATGAAAATACAACAGAATGGTCATGATTTCACTGTCGGACAACGATGCTGCACGCCGTCTACGCTTCACTCCGCTATTGTCTTCCAGCAAATTTCCTGCATTTTCTGCATCAAAATGTTTGCAAAACTCGTCTATAATACAAAATAATTCTGTAATTCTGGAAGATTTTTATAACCACTTTATTAGCAAGCAGTTCTGAGGATAAGG
>ERZ791617.674-NODE-674-length-18763-cov-3.6509_pt1 | contig 18763 bp, 16 predicted proteins | sample MGYA00510272_ERZ791617 | MGnify/ENA primary metagenome ERZ791617 (study PRJEB30046, sample SAMN00715200) | human gut metagenome | study: EMG produced TPA metagenomics assembly of the A metagenome-wide association study of gut microbiota in type 2...
TGCCACTAAAATTACGACGCACCACACTGTTCATCAATACAGGTATTCCACCTTTTTTACGTGTCTCCCTTACAAACTTGCGAAGGTTTTCATCAAAAGTCGAACCTGGTTCTGTATGTCTCTGCTTGTCAGCCTTTTCGTCATTATGGCCGAATTGGATTATTACATAATCGCCCGGCTTTATCTTGTTATATACAGTAGTCCATCTGCCTTCATCAATGAAGCTTTTTGACGAGCGTCCGTTAACGGCATGGTTGTCTACCACGATGCCATCATCAAAATAATTGCAGAGCATCATGCCCCACCCTCTTTCTTGCTTGTCGTCGGAAATATCCTTGTTTGCCATTGTAGAATCGCCGATCATGAATATCGTGATGGTCTTGTCTGCCTTAAATGAGCAAAGCATCATTATCATTACTGACAATATCAATGGGATGTGTAGTTGTCTTTTCATTTGTTCAAATATAAAATCTGTTGGTGCTTTTATCAAAAAAGAGCATGTCGTACAAGAACGTGTCGACATACTCTTTTTTATATAACAAGTATAATTACGCTTTAACGATGGAAATCATCTCCTCAGCAGTAACCTGTTTCTGCTCGCCGGTCTCCATGTTTTTCAGAGTGACGACACCTTTCTGAATCTCGTCATCACCAGCCAAAGCGACAAACGGGATGTTGTTGGCATTGGCATAGCTCATCTGCTTTTTCATCTTTGCCGCGTCAGGGAACAGTTCTGTGCGTATGCCATTTGCACGGCTCTTGCTTACTATAGGCATACAATATTCAGCTTCCTTGTCTCCGAAGTTTATGAAAAGAAGCTGTGTGTTCGTTGTTATCTCCTTTGGATAGAGGTCGAGAGTGTTCAGCACATCATAGATGCGGTCTGCGCCAAACGAGATACCGACGCCGCTTATTCCCGGCATACCGAAGATACCAGTCAGGTTGTCATAGCGGCCACCACCGGTTATGCTTCCCATCGGAGTATCGAGAGCCTTGACTTCAAAGATGGCACCTGTATAGTAATTAAGTCCGCGTGCCAAAGTGAGGTCAAGCTGCAGTTCGTTTTCCAGTTCCACCTTGTCGCAGGCACCAAGAATAAAGCGAAGTTCCTCTATACCCTTCATGCCTATTTCCGAAGCGGAGAGGAAATTCTCCATTGTCTGAAGCTTTTCTTCATTTGTTCCGGATAAAGTTATGACTGGTTGTAACTTAGCTATTGCCTCTTCACTTATTCCATCGGCACGTAATTCTTCGTTTACTTTATCAAGACCTATTTTCTCCAACTTGTCGATAGCAACTGTAATGTCAACAATCTTGTCGGCTTCACCTACTATTTCTGCGATGCCCGAGAGTAGCTTTCGGTTGTTGATCTTTATCTGCACACGTATGCCAAGGCGCTGGAATACTGTGTCCATAATCTGGACCAACTCCACCTCGTTGAGTAGTGAATTGCTGCCTACGATATCTGCATCACATTGATAGAACTCTCTGTAACGTCCCTTCTGCGGACGGTCTGCTCTCCATACTGGCTGTATCTGATAACGCTTGAACGGCAACTGTATTTCATCACGGTGCATCACGACGAAACGGGCAAAAGGAACAGTAAGGTCATAGCGTAGTCCCTTTTCGCATATTTTGGAAGATAATGCTACGGAATTGCGTTCTGCCAGTTGTTCATCTGTTATCTTGCCTAAATAGTCGCCACTATTCAATACACGAAACAGAAGTTTGTCACCCTCTTCTCCATATTTGCCAAGCAAGGTCTGGAGAGTCTCCATGGCAGGAGTCTCAATCTGTCGGAATCCATAGAGGGAATAGACAGAGCGTATAGTGTCAAAGATATAGTTTCGCTTCGCCATTTCTATTGGCGAGAAGTCGCGGGTTCCTTTGGGAATTGATGGTTTACTCATTTATCGTATTTTAAGTTTGTGTTATTTTCTGACAATAGTCTGCTCACGGTCAGGACCGATTGAGATGATCTTGATTGGAGTTTCAAGTTCTGCCTCAAGGAATTTGATGTATTCTTTGAATTCAGCCGGGAACTGCTCCTCGCTTGTAAACTTAGTCATGTCGGTCTTCCATCCTGGCAATTCCTTGTATACAGGCTCAATACCATGCTCAATGTCGTATGGGAAGTCGCGTGTCTCCTTGCCATTCTGCTTGTAGGCAACACAAGCCTTGATAGTGTCGAAGCCATCAAGCACATCACTCTTCATCATGATGAGCTGGGTAACACCGTTTATCATGATGGCATAACGCAATGCCACGAGGTCAATCCATCCGCAACGGCGCTCACGACCTGTTACCGCTCCATATTCATGGCCAAGGGCACGAAGTTCGGCTCCTGTCTCATCGAACAGCTCTGTAGGGAACGGACCGGAGCCGACACGTGTACAGTAAGCCTTCATGATACCGTAAACCTCACCAATCTTGTTAGGACCGATGCCAAGTCCTGAACATGCTCCGGCACAAATGGTGTTTGAAGATGTTACGAAAGGATAGCTGCCGAAGTCGACGTCAAGCATTGTGCCTTGTGCTCCTTCGCAAAGAATATCCTTGCCTGAACGCAGAATCTTGTTTATTTCGTGTTCAGAGTCTACGATTTCGAATTGTTTCAGATACTCTATTCCTTCCATCCATTTCTTCTCGACTTCCGTGATGTCATAGTCTGTATAACCGAGATCTTTCAGCATCTCTTCATGGCGAGCCTTATGCTGTGCATATTTCTCCTCGAAGTTATCGAAAATATCGCCGACTCTCAAACCTGTACGTGAAATCTTGTCTGTATATGTAGGTCCAATACCTTTACCTGTAGTACCAACCTTGTTTTTTCCTTTCTTTGCCTCATAAGCAGCATCAAGCAGACGATGTGTAGGCATAATCAGGTGAGCTTTCTTTGATATCTTTAGACGCTTGGTGAGCGGATGACCACTCTTCTCCAAATCCTTTGCTTCGTCCATGAACAAGTCTGGAGCAAGTACTACACCGTTGCCGATAATATTCACTTTTCCACCTTGGAAGATACCTGAAGGGATGCTGCGCAGAACATATTTCTGTCCTTCAAACTCCAATGTGTGTCCTGCGTTAGGGCCACCTTGGAAACGTGCGATTACATCGTAGTTAGGTGTCAATACGTCTACTACCTTTCCTTTTCCCTCGTCGCCCCACTGCAAACCGAGCAGGACATCTACTTTACCTGTATTCATTTTTATGTGTAATTTTTTGAATTCTCTATATGTTATTTATTTAAATGAATTGTCTTCTGACGAACAGATTCAATTTTCCGTACAAAAATACAACTTTATTTTCTATTATAGTAAATATTACAACAAAAAGTGCATTTACATACACCTTTTCAAAGCCGAATCCACGATATTCGCCTGTAGCTCTCCCATTGCAGCGAAAGTGTTCAGGCTATTCATGGCTGCATGTTTTACTCCTACGGCTTTGTCGCTGAGAGCTGCAATTGCTTGGTCTATAAACTCATTAATGTCTCTTTCTGATGGTTGGCTGCCTTTTTTGAACAGACATGCCAACAGGTTATATCCGCATATCTGCACCAGGGTATTGTCGGATGCAATCCACAGATATCCGTATATTGAAGCATCAGCAACATACTGGTACAGATTAAAGGCTGCATATTCTGCGATTTCCTGCGTCTGCGTCTGTTCCATCCAAAGCGATAGCATCTGTCCGTCCATGCGTTCTGCCGGCATAATCAGCGTTGCAAGAATCTTGCATTCCCTCACATTCTCCTTCCATAGAGCGATGGCGAGGTCGTAGTCCTTGCCGTATTCTTCAGCGATCTTGCGCAGGGCAGGAAGCTGTATGCCCCAGTTAAGGTAGCTGTTTATGCCTTTCTCCCTCATGGAACCTGATGCCACTCCATTCATCTGCAAGGAGAATCCACGTTTGATTTTCTTTACCGTATCTTGTATTTCTGCTGATTGCATGTCTTCTGTATTTTATATGAAACTAAATAAGTGCAGCGTAGTCGGTACTGTATCTTAGCATCTGCTCTGCATATGCTTCGGTATAGTCAGCCGTTATGTCAGTAATGTTTCCGGCATTGTCCTTTTCCAATTTCAGCACAGGGTTTATGAAGCCTTTGTACGGAGCAAGGTTGAGTCTTGAATATCGTTGCAATACCTCCTCGTGCAATGTCTTGTCTACATTCACTCCATAGGTTTCCACCAGATGTCTGGCTGCATCATAGTCGCCTTCGCTCTTTATCCGCTGTACTTCGGCAAGCAGCCGGGCAAACAGTTCTCTTAGCATGTCATAGTCGTTAATGCGGACAAATGTCTTGCCGCCATGGTTGTACATCTCCATCACATTGTCTTTTCTGCCGTGCTCATACACCCAGTGTGCGATTAATGCACGGTTTCTCATGTGTGCCTCTTCTATCCTGTTTCCCGGCGCAATACGTACCAGCTGTGTCATCAGACCATTCATGATATATGTATAGTATGACGCCTTGTATGCTTCCTCATTGTCGAGCAGTCCAAGTTCAACAAGTTTCTTGTCTGCTATATAGTATAGTCCGAAGAGGTCAGCACGAGCCTCTTCTATTGTACTGCCATATGTCTTAAGCGCGTCTGGCGACACTCCGTCAAGAAGTCTTCCGCTGCCATGTCCGAGACATTCATGCAGGTCGGTATGCAAGTCGTCACATCTGTCGCCGTATTTGTCTATGAAACTGACGATTGCCTTGTCTTCTATGAACTCCTCCTTGAACCCGTTGCCATGTGCAGCCTCATTATATGCTCCAATAAGGTTGCTTATGGTAACGCTTTTGCTTCCGTATCTGGCTCTTATCCAGTCCGCATTCGGTAGGTTGATGCCTATGGCCGTTGACGGATACTCGTCACCTCCGAGCATGGCTGCACGAACGACATGTGCCGTAACGCCTTTCACCTTCTTTTTTCTGAAGCGTGGGTCTACTGGAGAGTGGTCTTCAAACCATTGGGCGTTGTCGCTTATGGTCTTTGTACGCTTTGTCGCCTCCATATCCTTGTATTCTACAATTCCCTCCCAGGAGCCTTTCAGTCCGAGGGGATCACCATACACTTCTATGAAGCCATTGACGAAGTCGATATCCGAAGAATGTTCCTGAACCCATTCGATGCAATACTTATTGAATGTTTTCAGATCGCCTGTCGTATAATAATCTACAAGGGTTTCGATATATTGTCTCTGCTTGTCGTTCTGGGCATACCCCTTTGCCTTGTTGAGCCAAAAGACGATATGTTCTATGGCGGCACCGTAAAGTCCGCCTATTTTCCATACATGTTCCGTCAAGGCTCCGTCGCTTTTGACCAATGTTGTGTTCAAACCGTGGGAAACAGGTTCGTCGTCATCATTTGCAGACTGTTTCTTATAGAAGTCCTCAACTTCCTTTTGTGTGACGCCATCATAGAAGTTGCATGCCGACTCTTTGACCACGTCCACTCCCTCGTCCATATTGACACGTTTTGGCATGAAAGAGGGGTCAAAGACAGGTTTTGAGAGTTCATCTATAAGCTGTTCCGCTGTTTCGCCTTTGCCAAGAGGCAAAAGCTCCTTGTTGCAGTTTTCCACGGCATTGCGCAGAAACTGTTCCGAGAAGTCTGGAACAAATTTCTCGCATCCGTAATGGTGGTAGATACCATTAGAGAACCACACCCTGTTGAGATACTCTGTAAGCGCAAGGAATTCCTTGTCCTGCCTGTCGCCTTTGTATGACAAGAATACAGCCTCAAGTGTTTTTCTTATCTTGAGATTATATTTCCCAAACTGGTCGAAGGTGATGTCGCGCCCCCAAAGTGTAGCTTCCGACAAGCAGTAGATAAGCTTTTTACTGTTCAATGGCAGTTTGTCGAAACCATCCAACCTGTATCTCAGCATCTGGATGTCGGCAAAGCGTACATCCTGGCATTTATAGTTCTCCATATATCTTGTTTTTCTATTCTTTAGATTTGTGTGCGGAGCATTACTCCCCACTTATCGGCTGTGGCACATCCATCCTTTCCGGTTTCGGTGTTGCCGACAGTTTGTACCTTCTTGGTGTTATGCCTTCAAAACGGAAGAAGGCGGCATAGAAAGACTGTCTGTTTGCGAATCCCACCATATTGCTTATATCCTCCATGGTAAGCTTTCTGCAGGATTCATCTTTTAACAGCATCATGGCCTCCGATACTCTGTATCGGTTTACGAAGGATGTATAGTTCATTCCGAATCTGACATTCAGCACAGCCGACACATATCGTGTGTTAGTACCGATGTCAAGGGCGAGTCTTTTTGCTGTATATCCCTTTTCCTTATACTTCTTTTTGTTTCCGATAAAATCGATGATTCTGTTCATGAGAGTGTCCATCAACTCCGGATTTACGAGATTGAGATAAGTAACATCTTTCTCTTTCTTTTCTCTGATATTATATTTAGCCATACCTATTAAAATAATTATTCTGAACTAATTCAGTTCTGTTCCTGCTTACAATACAATTTACTCTTTTCCTATGTGTGCCGCATGCACCATGAATGTGTTTTGCGGTAACGTGCACTAAATTTAATGCAAAGATACTGCAAAATATCTATATGGAAAAATAAATTACAGAAATATTCTGATGCTTTTTATCGTTTATTTTTCCCATTCATGTTTTTACGGCTCTGTATTTAAATTTTTTTTTGCTTCTCCACGTCGTAGACATCCATTTCGTTGGAGAGGAAGGAATTCCCGAAAACGCTCTTAGCCTCATTCAGTACTATGTTCTCGTTGCTGTATTTGGAAGAGTAATGCCCGAGCATCAGCATTCCTGCCTTTGCCTCTTTCGCTACCGTGGCAGCCTGGCGGGCTGTGGAATGACAGTATTTTGCTGCCTGTTTCTCGTCAGCATCGGTGTATGTGGATTCATGGTAGAGTGCGCTTACGTCCATTATCTGTTTGTGGAGTGTCGGAATATAGCGTGTGTCAGAACAGTAAGCATAAGACAGCGGTTCTTCTGCCGGAAGGGTAAGTCTGCTGTTGGGGACAACCGTTCCGTCTGCCGTCAGCCAGTCGGCACCGTTCTTTATGTTGTTGTATTGGCTTTGCGGCACTTCGTAGTAGTCCATCATCTCCCTGTTGATATGTGGCAGGCGTGGTTTCTCCTTGAACAGGAATCCGCAGCACGGCACTCTGTGCTGGAGGGGTATAGTGGTTACGGTAAGACTCTTGTCCTCATATATCACCTTGTTTTCGGTCGTCTCCACAGGATGGAAGATGAGTTGGTATTCGAATGTTGAGCAGAAGAGTTTCTGCTGAAGTTCAAAGAGTTCCTGCATCTCCTTGGGGGCATATATGTGAAGGGGGGCTGTCCTGCCGAGCAGTCCGAATGTAGACACCAGTCCCATCAGACCGAAACAATGGTCTCCATGCATGTGTGTTATGAAGACGGCTCCCACCTTGGAGAAATGCACCTTGCTTTTGCGGAGCTGCAGCTGAGAGCCCTCTCCACAGTCTATCATAAACATCTTGTCATGTATCTCTATCAGTTGTGACGATGTGTTGTGCTTGAGGTTGGGCAATGCACTTCCACATCCCAGTATGTGTATCTGGAATCTTGCCATTATGTCAAATACCTTATTTAATTTTATGTCATCCGGGAGAGCGGGTGATGATATGTGAAATGGAAAGTTACCGACTTTCTATGAGAAAGTTACGTACTTTCTATGAGAAAGTCATATACTTACTGCATGAAAGTCACCTGTTTACTTGAAGAAAGTCACCTGTTTTCTCAAGGCAGGCAAACTGATACTCCCTGTATCCATTACTCATGATATATTATCACTCTTGATGTCGGATGCTCCTTTTTATATTATTTCATAACTCTCTTATAGGCATAAATGCCTTGGTTGTTCTCAAGCATGAGCGAGTCAGGACCAAGTTTATAGATGCTAAAGGTGTCTGACGTTAGGATGAGCTTTCCGTTGAGTATTCTCCAGTCTACGTATGGTTTAGGTTCCTGATTGCTACATTCCACGGTTCCTCCCTCCTGGATATCGAACGTACGGTTTATGTCAGACCATTTTCCGAGCAGCGTGGTAAGGTTTATTACGGTGTTTGCAAACATCTCTCCGTCTGCATCCTTGCAAGCCAACACGGCAAGTCTGTCTCCGGCAAGCAGTCCTCCCTGCACGTTTGCGGTAGTGTCGGCACTAATTAAAGTGAACGACAGCGTGTCTCCTTTGTCGGTCAGGAGTTGTAGCATATTCATGGATGTTCCTTCTCCGCATCGTCCGTAGATGGTGGAGTCTGCTTCGTCAACCATTGCCGGCTTATTCTGTGCGGCGTTTTCATTCTTGTTCTTGTTGCCATTGCAACTTACGGCTATTGTCACGACAATCATGATAATCGCCAAGGAAAATATCTTCTTCATATTCGACATCTGTTTTTGATATACATTATTATATTATAGACTGTCTTTTTCCTGCTTTTTGGCTTCGTTCCAGAGGTTGTCCATCTCCGCAAGAGTCATCTCCGTAAGAGGCTTGCCCTGTCGTATGGAATGTTCCTCTATATAGTTGAATCTTCTGATGAACTTCTGGTTTGTCTTTTCCAATGCGTCGTCGGGATTGATTTTGTAGAGACGTGCCGCATTGATTACGCTAAAGAGAAAGTCGCCGAGTTCCTGGGTAGAATTCTCCTTGTCGTCCTTTCTGAGTTCCTGTTCAAGTTCTCCCAATTCTTCATGCACCTTCTTCCATACGTCACCTTTGTCTTCCCAGTCAAAGCCTACGTTGCGGGCTTTGTCCTGTATGCGGTATGCCTTTATCAGAGAAGGCAAAGCGTCAGGCACGCCGGAGAGCACACGTTTGTTTCCGTCTTTCTCCTTGAGCTTAATCTGCTCCCAGTTTTCTATCACCTTCTGTGCGGTGTCGGCATTCTGCATGTCGTTGTGCTGAAGGTCTTCGCCATACGGCAGAGGCTTTGGATTTTCAGCCCCCACTTGCGAAGGGTGGTACACGTGTGGATGGCGGAAGATGAGTTTGTCGGTGAGCTTCTGGCATACATCGGCAACGTCAAACTGCTGCTGCTCCTCTCCTATTTTCGAATAGAAACATACGTGCAGCAGCACATCGCCCAACTCCTTGCAGATATTTGGCGTATCGTCTTTCATCAGGGCGTCGCTCAGTTCAAACACTTCTTCTATAGTGTTCGTTCTCAGACTCTGGTTGGTCTGCTTCCTGTCCCAAGGACATTTCTCTCTTAGTGTGTCCAGCACATCAAGGAAGCGTCCGAAAGCTTCAAGTTTTTCTTCTCTTGTATGCATAATCTGTATATTGTTAGTCTTTGAATATTCTGTCGAATGTCATCTTTCTGATTATCATCCTGTCTGTCAGGCTTATGTCATAGGCGTCAAGCATCTCTCTGTCGTTGGAAAATTCCTTTTCCAATAGTCTGGTCACGTCCAGATAAAGCATTTTATCCTTCTTTCCTTCCGCAGCCAGCTGTCCCTTGCAGAAACTTCCGAGTAGTGCTGTCGCCTTGTCAATGTCTTTTGCAAACCATTTGCAATATGCGGCATTGAGCTTGTCCATCAGCGCATTATCGTTTCTGCTGAGAATTTCAGAGTATAGCTTTTCTGCGTCTTGCAGTCTTTTCAGTCCCATCATGGTCCATGCCAACAGGCGCTTCACATTCAGGGTGTCAGGATATGTGAAGTCCAGTCTGTAGAGCACCTTAGCCGCCTCTTCGTATCGCCGCTGCTTTATCAGCGTGATGCTATAGTCCATGGCAACAGTCTTGCGGTCCGGCTTATCCGCATATAACTCGGAATACGCCAGACACGCCTCTTTGATGTCTCCTTTTCTGAATGTTGCCTTTGCATAACCGAGCATGGCCTGCTCGTTGGTACTGTCCTTGGCAAGGACATCGCAGAAACATTGTTCCGCCTTTTCATACTCGCCGGTATAATCAAGATAGTATACACCTCTTGTCATATATGCCTGTTGGGAATCCAGCTGTTCCATATTCTTAACGACCTGTCCGAGCAGAGAAGCGTTTTTTCGCTTTAAGATGAAGTTGGCGAATTCCGGCAGCAGCTCTTCCACCTGTGTTCCTTTAAACAAAGGATTGGTCACGAAAAGGCAAGTGTTCACGGTGAAAGGGTTATACACCTGGTCGTGGTATTTGTAGAGCCTGAAGAAGCGGTAAAGGTCTTGCAGCGAAAGTCTGCGGAAATAGGCATCCGTTGTCATGTCTTCATCCTTTGTCATATTGCCGAGCATTTCATCGTTGCCTATAACCTCCTTCAGGCCGTCCGGCAGTTTTTCTATCACCGTAGCCAGGGCAAGGGCGAACGAGTATTTGTCGTTGTCGCAGAACGGTCCGTTTGCCAATATGTTACCAATAGCCTTGTCGTCCTTTAGTTTTTCCAGTCTTCTCATAAGGTCGGGATGGTTAATGTCAAACGGGCAGAACCAGTTGGGCAGCATATAGAAGAAAGAGAATCTCTTCATCTGCGAGAATCCTCCGAAATACACGTCTGCTCCAGCCTTCTGCATGTCCATGATACTTCTGAACTTCTCCTCCGTCTCCTCCATCGCACGGTCTTGTGCTCCGGGATCAAGGATGTCCGTCATGGGGTCATCCTCTTTTTCCGTTATACCAAAACGGCTTATGTTGAGGTTGCTGTTTTTTATCAACGTAGGCATAATGTCGCGTTCTATCGTGGCGGTGTCCTGTTCCGCATTCATGCAGAAGAGCACCTGCTTCTGAAAGTCGAACAGTTCCCTCACCATGTCTTTGTTCTTACAGATGCTTGCAATGCGCTGTTTCTGTTCCTCCGTGTCTGTGCTGCTTGTCATGGAGAACACCCATCCGATGAGTGCTTTTTGTCTTACTCTGCCGTCAAGGGCATTTCTATATATATCCACGAGGACATTAAACTTGTTGATGTCGAAATTATTCATTGTGGCAAGCATAATTGCACTCACAATCATCTGTACATCCGTCGTGTCTACTGTCGGCGACAACAGGATCTGTTGCATGTTGGCAGCTTGTTCCTCAGTCCATAGGTCAGCAACCACGATGCTGCAGAAAAGCGATTGGATGAATCTGTAATGTTCTGAATATAGTTGCTTTGCCTTCTCTTTTCTTGTCGTTTCGTCTTCCAGTTGCAGCATGGCCACGTCAGCCACAAAGTCCTCAAGCTTTATCCTTATCCCCTTTTCAGACATGGGCATTCCAGCTCCAACATGTGAGTTGGCATCTTTGTAGAAGTCGATATTCCTGCGCCGATAGTCGTTCCGAATGTTGCGTACAGCCTTTTTGAGCCTTGCCAGCATGTCTGCATACATCTTTTCCCTCATCGGATCATCCACTCCCTGCTCCATATAATGCACCATCAGGCGGAAGTTCTCGTCTACGCTATCCACTTCTTCGGTATATTGCACATAAGGGTGCTCCTTTATGTACGGCATAACAAGTTCAAGAGCTGCTGCAAGATCCTTCTCTCCAATCATTCGAAGAGCGTCGGTGAAGAGTTTTAAATTGCTGTCCATATCTTAATATTCTATATATTAGACCAATACTGTATTTTAGTTTATCTGATAGTTGAAGTATTTCTTTACAAGCTGTCTGTAGTAACTTCTTCCTCCTTTATTGATTCTCTCCTGTGCAATCCCATAGGCTTTCACAAAGAGATCTATCTGCTCTTTGCGTCTGCTGTCAGTCATCGCTCTGTCGGTAAAGGCAAGCACGGCAAGCTTCTCTCCTCCCCTGCCGCTCTGCATCAGCACGTTGTGTCCTTTCCTTTTTGCCACCGAAGCCTGCGGTTCAGGAAGCCATGCTGCATCAATCTCATTGTTCAGAAGCATATTCAGACGGAGGTCTACATCGTTCACCTGTATGCGGAACACGCGTTCCTTGTTCAGCTTTACGCTGTCTACCATTCTGTCGCACAGAAAGTCGGTTGCCGAAAACCTTGTCATGGCAACCATCTTGTCGGTAAACTGTTTCGGTTCGTGCAGTCGCGACAAGCGGTTGGCGACAAGCTGCCATTGCATGTCGGTCGACATCACGCTCTTCAGCAGGAGATTCTTGTAGTGGGAGTTCAGATAATCCATTCTTTTTACGTCTGTAAACGCCCCTTCAATGGTGTGCCTACGGAGCGAAACGTCACAGTCGAGCATCGACGTATAGTGGCGCAGCCTTACATCCACGCCGAGAGAATCGAATATCCCCTCATCCTGAGCGACGAAAGCCGGCAGACAGTTGATGGTCTGCGCCACTCCAACCTTCAGCGCAAGCGAATCCTTTTTCCTTTCGGCAGCAATTTCCTCTTTGCTTTTTCTTGTCGCCGTATTCTCACCACCGCTGCATCCCATTGCGATGAATACAGCCAAAAGCAGTAATGCATTATATATAAATCTTTTCATTTTCTTCTTTTTTCCTATATAAATGGTCTGATTTATGCATATCAGATACCTACATCCTCGCATAAGTCAATACAAAGTTAATGCTTTATTTTGTTCTGCCGAAAAATATCGCTACTTTTGTATAATCTTATTTTAAAAGTGTAAGAAAAACGACTATGGCAAAAGACAAAACAGTATATGTTTGCAGTAATTGCGGACAGGAATCGGCAAAATGGATAGGCAGGTGTCCTCAATGTGGCGAATGGAATACGTTCAAGGAACTGCACGTTGCACCAGACACGGTAAACGGAAGCATAACATCTACTCTGATGCGCAAATCTTCAGGCTCGGCACGGGCTATGAAACTTAATGACATATCCAGTAAGGACGAGCCGCGTATTGACATGGGCGACGAAGAACTTAACCGCGTACTGGGAGGCGGACTCGTCAGAGGTTCTATCACTCTGCTCGGAGGAGAGCCCGGTATCGGAAAGAGTACCTTGTCGTTGCAGACCGTACTTCATCTCAACAAGAAGGTTCTTTATGTCAGCGGAGAGGAGAGCGCACACCAGCTGAAGATGAGGGCACAGAGAATAAACCCCGAAGCAAGCGACAACTGCCTTGTGCTCTGCGAGACATCGCTCGAAGGAATATTCGCCAGTATAAAGGATACCATTCCCGACATCGTTGTAATAGATTCCATACAGACCATCTGCACTTCCGATGTTGATAGTTCTCCGAGCAGCATCTCACAGGTGAGAGAATGTGCAGCCAGACTGCTGCGCTTTGCCAAAACGTCAGGCACTCCCGTAATCCTTATCGGACACATCAATAAGGAAGGTACACTTGCCGGACCAAAGATTCTTGAACATATCGTCGATACCGTAATACAGTTTGAGGGCGACCAGCATTATATGTACCGCATACTGCGTTCCATCAAGAACCGTTTCGGAAGCACATCCGAGCTGGGCATATATGAGATGCGCCAGAACGGACTGCGTCCCGTTAACAATCCTTCAGAACTGCTTCTCACCGAAGACCACGACGGACTAAGTGGCGTAGCAATATCATCTGCCATAGAAGGAGCACGACCGTTTCTTGTAGAAACGCAGGCTCTGGTTTCTACCGCAGCCTATGGCACGCCGCAGCGTTCAGCTACAGGTTTCGACCAGCGAAGACTTAATATGCTACTCGCTGTTCTGGAAAAACGTGTCGGCTTCAAGCTTATACAGAAAGACGTGTTCATAAATATCGCCGGAGGACTCCGGGTGACTGACCTCGCTATGGACCTGAGTATCATTGCTGCTGTATTGTCAAGCAATGTCGACACCCCAATCGAGCAGGGATGGTGCATGGCGGGCGAAGTGGGACTTAGCGGAGAGGTACGTCCCGTAAGTCGTATTGAACAGCGTGTGGCGGAAGCCCAGAAGCTTGGCTTTACAAACATAATTATTCCGCGTCAGAACATGCAGGTTTTCAAAGGAAAGGATGTAGGAATAAATCTCATCCCCGTAAGAAAAGTAGAAGAAGCCCTCCGTCATTTGTTCGGTTAAAAAGTACTTGTGCAGATGGCTATTAGAACTAATATTTCTTGTCATAATACATAAATATATTCCGCAGCATAACTATGTTCTATTATAATAATTCATAAATTAATCATAATGGTGAAAATATAATTTTGTTTTAATGACATTTTACTCTATCTTTGTAAAACCATCACATGGTGTTTATTAACTAAAATAATTAAGGAGGACAATTTATGAATATCAGTACAGGAGTGAAACAGGCATTGATTCTGGCCTTAGGTATCATTGTGCTTGGAGACAGCGTGAACTCAGGATTGAAAAGTCTGGCAGGGAAAGACCGCAAGGTTGTGGTAAAGGGTTTGGCTGAAAAAGAAGTGGAGGCCGACAAGGTGACATGGCCTATCGTATCAAAGGAAATAGGCAACGACCTGCCTGAACTTTATCAGACGATAAACAATACGACGGGCACCATACGTAAGTTCCTGTTGCAGAACGGACTGAAGGCGGACGAGATAAGCGTTAACGCACCTGTCGTGATTGACCTTAACGCAGAGCGCTACGGCGAAAACAGGAATCCATACCGCTACAATATAACTTCCATTATCACCGTCACTTCGAGCAACGTGAAACTCGTACGCAGCATAATAGCCCGACAGGGAGAACTGTTGAAAAAAGGTGTGGCCATAGTGGACGGCGGTTATGAGAATCCTGTAAAATATGAGTTTGTGGCATTCAGGCAGATGAAGCCGAAGATGATGCAGGAGGCAATAGAGAATGCAGAACAGACTGCTACACAGTTTGCCGAAAATAGTAAGAGCCAGATTGACAAGATAATGAATGCGGACCAAGGACAGTTCTCAATCGAAGACCGCGACTCTAATACGCCTTATATTAAAAAGGTTAGGGTGGTTACCACCGTAACGTATTCGCTGAAGGATTGATTTATATAATAGAAAAGGCAGATGGGCGTTGTATGAATTATTACCCCTGTTCGGTATAACCGAGTGTCTTATGCAATGTAAATGCTGCGTTAAGACGCCTCCTCCCCATGCCATTGGGAGTGGGTAATAACAGAATGCCGAAAGAAGTTGTTTTGCCCTTAGAATAGTGACAGTAGCTTTGTGTCTTCGATGCAATATCCCTGCAATGCTTGTGGCTTGTTGTCAAAGAAGTCAATATGCCCCAAGCGGAAATTATGAAACCCATAGACTTACGGTATGAAAATCATGGACTTATGGTATGAAAATCATGGACTTATGCTATGAAAACCATGGACTTACGACATGAAAACCAAGGACTGGTAATCTTATGTTTGGTTAATCTGTTCTTCATTAAGGGTACGATGAAATCGTATTTTCCGAAGGCCGTGTCGTACAACCGCTTTGTAGAGTTGGAAAACCGAGTGTTCTTCCAGCTCATGTTCTTCCTTAATCTGGGTGCGTTCGGAGAAAGTGTTTTTATTCCGATTCGTCAAGAGAAATGGCTATAATCTTTTCTTAGTTGCCGATTGTTTCTCTATCAACCTCTGAAGTGTGGAAGATAAATATACATCGGAACTTAGACGTAAGTTTGATGAAATGTGATTCGGATGGAAAATTCGTTCGATTCGATTTATTCGTGCTCAAAAAATAACATCCGTGTGCAGAATACCAATCTCCATGTCCTTAGAGAAAATCATCTGTGTTCATCCGCGTAATCTGCGGGAGATTAATACTATGAATAATCTTTGCGTGAAAAATTATTTTTGTTTTTTATTTGTCATTCTGTCATTTTATTATGTAATGCTCTGATAATAAACAAAATAACATGCTGACAGATTTTCAAATATTTACAATATCTGTCATTTATCTATCATAAAATGTAAACAAAACGTAAGCGTATCTACTAGCATCGCGGATACGCTTACGATGTATATATACTAGCATCGCGGATACGCTTACAAATGTTTTCCATTTTCAACGTAAAAATATGAGATAATTAGGCTGAAATATAATTTTAATGGAGCTAAACATCGTTTTTTACATGATTATTATATAAAAAACATTCATTTTTAATGATAAACTAAACGTTTTATTTACACTTTATGACAGATATTGTAAATATAAAGAAATCTGTCAACATGTTATTTTGTTTATTATCAGAGCGTTACATGATAAAATGACAGAATGACAGATAAAAAACAAAAAAAATATTGTAATACAGAAGCCGTGTCCGTCTTTCTGTATTCCTAAAAGTTTCTCGGACTACTCGCAGGCTCGCAGTCGTGACCACCTTTGCAAGGTGCTTGTAATCATTCCATTTTAATCAGAGACAAAGACAAATGAGAAAGAAGAACATCATAAGGAAACCGCCTACGGAAGTCCATACCTACCGATGTACGAAAGAAGAGTTAAAGCAGCTCCATACGCTTGCCAAGGAGTGCGGAATTAGTCTGAGCCGCTATGTCGTTGAGACTGGTTTGAAGCACCGTCCACGCATGAGACTCACCAAGGAAGAGGTGGATGCCCTCAATTCTCTCGCCATTGCAAGGACGGATTTGATAAAAATCAGCAACGTGCTATCCAAGAAAACGGCTGAGGAAAAGGCTCGGTTCTTCAAGAATGAGAAGTTCATGCGTTGGTGGATTGATGCCGTTGCTGGACTTATCCAACGTTGGTATAGCATTGAAGAGAATATCGCAACAAACGTACAGACCAAATCAAAGGAGTAATCATGATTATGCTCGCAAAGGTAGTATCGTATGGAGGTAACTCCGTAAGGTACGCATTGGAAAAGGAGAATGCAAAGACGGTCAAGGTGAACAATATGCCCGATGGTCTTGACCCTACCGCCATCTGGTACATGATGAAGCATCATTGCCAGTATCATCAGGCGGAAAGGACGGTGGGCAGAAAGTTGGAAAGGTTCATGACCACTTTTGTACTTTCCCCATCAAAGGAAGAGTCTGCAAACTTCACGATGGAAGATTGGGCAAACCTCCAAGACGAAGCATTGGAAGTTTTGGATTCTGTTGGACTTACGCCCAATGGTTTCTCCAATGAAATAAAGACCAATTTCACCAATTCTATGAATGTGGGTGGACTGCATTCTGACTCCAAGTCTGGAACGCTACATCTTCACATTGATTGTTGTCGTGTGGATATGGAGGGTAACACCAACGATGTGCATGATATTCATCTTCGGGCAATGAAGGCTGCGGAAATCATCAATATGCGGCATGGGTGGGAACAACCGCAGGAAATTCGGAATATGCGGAAAGTGGAGCTTGCGGAGGATTGCGAACATACTCTCAAGGATATGCAACAGTTCAATATAGACAGATACTTCAATCTGTTGCGCATGAAAGGCTATGAGGTCAAACCTCGCTACGACAAACAACGGAAACTTGTCGGCTACACAGTCGGCAAGAATGCTTCTGTGTTTAAGGCTTCTGAGATTGGCAGAAAGTTTATGGCATCAAAGATTGAAGACACCTGGAAGAAACTGCACCCACAACCTACACAAGTCAAGACAAAGCCAGTTTCTACATCCGTTGTTCCTGCGCCTCGCCCAGTTCGTCCTGTCGTTCAGACTCAAACAGCATCACAACCAAAGGCGCAACCTCAAATTACACAAACGGCATTCACAATCAACATTGGCGATGAAGTCAAAAAGGTGTGGATTCCGAACTCTGTCAAAGATGTCTTTACTAATGAGGTTCAGATTCCAGAGGATAATGATATTGCGACAACAGAAAATGTCGCTCATGTAGCGATACTGTTGTTTGCAGGGTACATTGATGCAGCCACTTCCATGTCTGAGTCATGTGGCGGTGGCGGTTCTGCTCCCTCTTCTGGTTGGGGTAAGAAGGATGATGAAGATGACTGGAGGTTTGCCCACCGTTGTGCACAGATGGCTCATTCAATGTGCAAGCCTAAACCACGCAGCAGAAGTTTCCACCGATAAATCAATGAAATATGGCAATCAGAAAAAGCAAGATAAACATAGACACAGAAGAAAGATGCGACTTTGACAACATGATGAATGATGTCGAAAACGAGGTGGAGGAACAGCAAGCTGAGGATGGACTTGTAAACCGTGTTCCTGAGTTGAAGCAGTTGAGTGAGGACATTGACAAGGCTACAAACACCTTCATCAATGCCACACTTGAACTGGAGTCTGCCATTCAGCAGTATCAGCGTGCAGAAGCCAAATTAGGTAGTGCTGTGACTACTATCAGCAAAAAGGTTAATACCATCAATCAGCACATAGACAAAGTCTTGGAAAATGCTCCCACAAAATTTAAGGTGTCTGTAAATGTCAATGATGCTGACTGGCAGAAAATCCAAGAACTGTTTGCCAAAGAACGCCAATGGATGACTGCACAGATGCAGACGCATATCCGTGAGGTCAATTCCATGTTTGCTGATGAACGGAAAAAAGTCCGTGAACGCTACAAAGAATATGATGGTTGCTACCTCGGTCACTATGCCCAATGGTTCTTTTGGTTTTTCTTCACAATTGGTATCTTTGTGGTTGCAGGAGGTGTTGGAATGATAATTGCACAGAACTATATATGAGATAGACGAGTTACTGCCTAACATTAAGTTTGCACTTAAAATTAGGCAACTACTATTATTATCTCGATAACCAATCAACCAATTTAAATACCTTCTTCGTGCCATAATGATAAGAATGATGCTGAGCAAGAGATACATTATCGAAACCATTAACGACATTCTGAAGAATACGGCACAGATTGTACACTCACGCCATAGATCTGTAAGCAACTTTATCATGAACCTTATTTCTGCTTTGGGAGCATATTGTTTCTTTGACAACAAGCCAAAGGCATTGCAAGGATACTGCATCGAAGACAC
>ERZ791617.675-NODE-675-length-18760-cov-59.8941_pt1 | contig 18760 bp, 16 predicted proteins | sample MGYA00510272_ERZ791617 | MGnify/ENA primary metagenome ERZ791617 (study PRJEB30046, sample SAMN00715200) | human gut metagenome | study: EMG produced TPA metagenomics assembly of the A metagenome-wide association study of gut microbiota in type 2...
GTTTGCAGATATAAAGATTTTCACCTCTTTATTTTTCCAAGTGCAAATATAATAGAAGGGGCAAAAGCTTTAAAAACAATATGCTTTTGTTCCTTCAGGGCGATTTTGATTTTTTATTCCTACATCTCCACCTGATTCACAATCTCACCATCAAACATATTGATGATTCTATCGGCATAATTGGCATCATGCAGCGAGTGGGTTACCATTACGATGGTGGTACCTTCCTTGTGCAACTCAGAAAGCAGTTCCATCACCTCCTTGCCATTCTTGGAATCCAGGTTTCCCGTAGGCTCATCGGCAAGAATCAGCTTAGGATGCGGCAGGATGGCACGGGCGATGGCGGTGCGCTGCTGCTGACCGCCCGAAAGCTGCGACGGGAAATGCTTGGCACGATGGGATATCGCCACTCGCTCCATCACATCCTCTGCACGCTTACGGCGCTCCTTGCCCGATACTCCCATATACAGAAGCGGCAACTCGATATTCTCCACCACATTCAACTCATCAATCAGGTTGAAACTCTGGAACACAAAACCTATCATGCCTCTTCTTATCAAGGTACGCTCGCTCTCCTTCAGCGTGCTTACATCCTTACCGTCGAGCAGATAGCTGCCGCTTGTAGGATTATTCAGCAAACCTATTATATTAAGTAATGTGGATTTGCCACATCCCGAAGGTCCCATGATGGCAACAAACTCGCCTTCCTTCACCTCCAAACTGATATTACGCAAAGCCCAGGTCTCCACTTCCTCTGTCTGAAATACTTTCTTGATATTATTTAATTGAATCATAATCTTTATCGTTTCTTTAAATTCGTATTATACTTTTATACTTTCAAATTACACATTTTATTCCTTAGCCAGAATCTCCGAAGGATCCACCTTCATGATTTTACGTACCTGACAGGCGATGATAGCAGCAATGAAGCCTATCACTATCACTATACTCAGGATGATAGGGAAGGCAGGATTGATTTCTACCATTTCAAAGGTCTGACTCAGAACGATATGGAACAGCAACATGGCTACCACCGCAAATACCATGGCGATGAGCGTAATCACCAGATAGGTTCGCCCGAAGAGTTTGGCAATATCCTTTGTCAGGGCACCGTTCACCTTGCGGATAGCCACCTCCTTCTTGCGGGTCTGCGTATCCAGCATCACCGTACTGAAGATGCTTATAAGGCAGATAGCCAGACTCACGATAGCCAGGATCCACGCAATATTTTGCAGTATTTCCAATACTAACATATCCCTCGCCATATAGTCACGCAGATTGGATGACATCGGTTTTACCACAGCAGGCTCCAATTTCTGTATCATTCTATCTACAGCAATCTGCATCTCCTTATATTCACCCGGCTTTGCCACAAGAATATAATGCCTGGCATCATAAGCTTCTTTGGGGTCTATGACTATGAATGAGTATATATCAATTTTAAAACTCCCCTGATAAGGTATCGACTGGAACGTTCCGGCTATCTGATACGAATCCATCTCATCTACGGTCAATATATCATTAGAAGCAACATGATGCTGGCGCATCTGCTTATACAACTCCTCATTTACCAGGATACATTTCTTCCGGTTTGCCTTCGGCTTCCAATTCACCTTGATCTTGAAGAAGTCGAGATAGGAAGTATCTGCTGAAGTCCGAATTTTATAATTCGTCACATTATTATAGCTAGCATAAGGATCGCCTTGCCAAGCCGCCTTGCTGAACTCCTCGTTCTCTGCTAACTCGTTAACTTTCCAAAATCCCCAGCTATAAGGCATCCATCGTTCTACCTGCGGTAAATGGATGAGCTTGTCTCTGAGGCGCTGACGATTTTCTGCCGCATTTGTCTGCAGAAACAGACTCTGCTCGTATGCACGTTCGTCATCAGGTATATGATTGAATTCAGCTATCTTGCCCACCCAGCACAGGAGGCAAAAAGTAACACCCAGGAAGAACATACTGATCATCACCTGCACACCCAGCATCGTATTGCGGAACCAATGGTTATGGCTTCTTCTCATCCCTGATTCGAGTGCTTGCGTACGCTTGCAAATGCGACTCAGCACAATCCAGATGATGGCGAGACACAACATCATAACCACCAGCCCAATCACCAGACTATAGAGATACAGATGACTGATGGTTCCTAACTCGGAGGTGATTTCTGTAAACTGAGGCCTTGCCAGATAATCACAAATCCAGGATCCCATCAATACTGCTACAAAATAAGCCACCAGCACGATCACCACCACCTCGGTAGCAAACATGGAGAAGAGTTGGAGGCGTGTGGCACCATTGGTAATTCGGAGCGAGATTTCACGTCTGCGCATCCAGAACAGTTGCGTCTGCATTCTCAGAAAACCGATGATGGCAGCCAGCAGAATCAACGAGCCAATCAGATAAGTGATAGAACAAGCTATCGCTACGGTTGAATACTCTTCGCTCAACCGATCTTTCAGCTTTTCTGTTTTTACCTTCAGGCCCAATGGTTTCAATCTGCTGTTCACCTCTGCTTTCAACTGTTGTGGCGTACACCCCTCTTTCAACACCACATACAAATTCACAGCATAAAATTGATTTAAATCCATATCTTCCAACTCACATGGCGAGTAAAAGAGAGCAGAAATGCTCATGTCTAGCTCAGTCAATGATAAGTCTTGATAGACATCCACCAATCTCAACTGATAATTTCCACAGCCCTTACTCAAATGAATGCTTGCACCCACGGGATTCTTGTCACCAAAGATTTGCTTTGCCTGCTTTTCGTTGATAATGGCATCATGAGGACCAAGCACCTTAATTTTTTCGCCCGTAATGGCAGAACGGCTACCTACAAAGTTGGGATAATTTCGATCAAGGGGAACTGCATCCAACTGCATCTTTCTCCTTGTCTTGCCGTTTAGGGTAAACTCAGCCCAGCCGCCTGTAAGCATACCATTGGGAGCGTAAGGTCCCTGCTCTATGCAACGAGGTCCTCCATTCGCCTTCACCGCCCTTACGATATCACCATTGATACGAATTGAATTATCCGATTGACGTTTTTGGATGGAATCGAATCGGAGGTTATAAACCCTGTCATAATAAGGTTCATGATTTATGGAAGCCATACGGAAATTCTGCAGAAACGAATGCACCGTGGCAAGCGTCACCATACCGATGGCAAGCGACAGGATGCTGCCCAGAGTCTGCACCTTGTACTTGAAAATGTTGCGCAGGGCAACCTTCAGGTTGTGTAATAACATGTTCATATTTTTTAATCTTTATATAATTTATTTACGTGAAAGATTGAATTTTATTATCTATGATGGATGATGATTTATGATAATCCAAGCTAAAAGTCTATCTCAAATCTATCTCTTTTTCGCTGGCAATTTGGGTATATCCGCTTACGATAACCTTGTCGCCCGGCTTCAACCCGGAAGTAATTTCGAATTGCTGCGGATTCTGTCTGCCTACATTGATATTCACCCGCTGCGCCTTCTTGCCATCATCAGATACCCGGAATATCCAATATCCGTTGGTCGTTTGGAAGAAATCACCATTCGGAATCACCAAGGCTTGCTCCGGCTTGCCCAATTCCAACAGCACCCGATAACTCTTGCCCAAACGGATATTGGCGGGAGTCTTGCCACTAAAAGTTAATTCGCAGACAAACTGATGGTCTTTCACCTCGGGAATCACCCGCGATACGCGAAGCGGAAACTGATGACCGTCATACTCGATATGGGCAGGAAGTCCGGCGATAACGCGGTCGATGTAATATTCTGCCAGCGAAACCTGCAATTTAAACTGGCTCATCACCTTAATCTGTCCGATGCTCGCCCCGGAAGAAACCTGCTGACCTTGGGTTACCCCCAAATAACTCAGTTGTCCGCTTACGGGAGCCCGAACTACCAACTGCTGAGTGCGACCCTTCATTCTCGATAATTTCTTGTTGGCTTCCATCCGGTTGGCAGCAATCATCTCGCGCTTCAATCGGGTAGATACAGAATCATGCTTCAGGTTTTGCATCTGCAAGAGCACCTTCTGCCGCTGATATTCGTAATCTTCCTCAGCCACCTCCAGTTCCGCCTTACTCTTGATGCCCATACGATATTCCTCTCGGCTCTGCTTGAGCGATTTCTTCAAGCTCGCCATCTGATGCTGGGCATCCAAGGCTTGCTGGCGAAGATTGATGGTCTTCTGCGTCATCTCAATCTCCTGTTCCTGACAGTTGCGAAGCTTACTGCTCCATGCATCCTGCTCATCATCGATAGAATGATAGAGTTCCGGATTCTGAAGCACCAGGATGGTATCGCCCTGCTGCAGCATGGCACCTTCTTCTGCCACCACCCGCTCCACGAATCCATTCTCCATCGCATTCACCTGGATGGTCTTGTAGGGATGTACCAGTCCTTCTACATCTACATACTCCCAGAAAGGAGCCTTCTTTACTTCGGCTATCACCACGCTATCCATATCCACCCTTCGGGTGCCCGAAGTAACGATCAGGAAAAGGGCATAGACCAGGATGGCAATGCCTGCTGCACCCGACAGGATAGGATAGCGGTAGCGGATATACCACGGTTTCGGTTGTTTCTTTATATCCATATTATTCTGCTGTTATTCATTATTCTATAGGAAGATGATTCTATGGATTTTTCATGTGAATCATTATTCTATAAGATATTTATTCTATAGGAAGTTCTTCCTTCAATTCTTTGTTGTGCTCGAAATCGAATCCCGTCATGCTTCGGAGTGTATAGTAGAGACTCCAGTAAGTTCTCATGGTCGAGATGTAATTGCGCCGGGCAGCATCTTTCTCGCTGATGGCTGCATTCAGGTCGAGTATCGAGTTGCGACCCATGATGTAGAGTCGGCGCGCCACCACATGCCGCTTCTCGGCACGCTGGTCGGTGAGCGATGCCACATGCACCTTTCGGGCTTGCATGTTAAACTGCAACACCAGTTTTTCTACGTTCTGGTAGAAATCCCTCATGCCTTGCTCCACCTGCGTCTGGGTAAGCGCCAGCTGCGATTTGGCTTCTCTTACCCTACCCTTTCCCCGTCCCCAATCCAATATTGGAAGGGCGATAGTGATGCTTGCCGATTGCTGACTCATCGGACTGCGATAGGCGGCACCGATATCTGCTCCCGTCTGCGAGAGTCCAAACTGCATATAGAAATCCGCCTTCAATCCGGCGTTGGCACGAGCCTGCGCCAACCGACTTTCGCTCTCCTTCTGGATGCGACGATAATAATCGGGATCCGGACTGTTCAGCAAAGCCCAATCTATCGCCCGTTGCAAAGGAACCTCAAAGGCAGGCACCTCTTCCGGCATCACCAGACAGATGTCCTGCGATTGTTCCAACCCCAGAAACGAGCGGATGGTCTGCATCTTCTCTCGCAGTGCCACCTGAGCATCCATCACATTGGTCTCCTCGTTCAGTCGGTTGATTTCCAGCTGCAGCATCTCGTTTTCCGAAATCGTTCCATTCTCATATCGCCCCTTCGCCATCTGATAAAGCGTATCAGCAGAAGCAAAGTTCTGTTTTGCCATCTCCCATTCTGCCTGCGCCGAAGCCAGACCGAAGAAATGCTCACAGGCTTTGGCCGATACAATCTCCAGCGTTTCGGCATATCGCTTCTTGGATTCCCGGAATCGGATGGGTTCTATCCTACGATTCCATTTCAGCGAGTTATAGCCAAAAAGACTCTGCTCGTAACCCACGATAAAGGGCTGACTACTATAGGCCGTTATCTTGTTGTGCAACTCATCCAGCCGGTTGAGCGAACTCTTCACAAAAAGGCTACCACCCGTCAGGGAGATATTCTGGTTGATTTTCAGAGTAAGATCAGCTCCCAACTGGTCTTGCTTCAGAAAGAGTGCCGTACCATCCGACTGGGTTATCTTGTTCACCTCCTTATTAATATAAGGTGAAGATGAGAGGGAAAGCGAAGGCAGATAGTTAGCCTGATGATACCGATAAGCCCAGTAAGCAGACAGAAAGGTATTGCGAGCACTCTGCACCGATGGTGACTGCCGCTGCGCCATCGCAATGGTAGTCTTCAGGTCGAGCTGCAAAGTGTCGGCCTGGACATTCATGGCAGCAAGTGCCCATACTATGAATATATAATTCTTAATCTTCATGATAATTACTTTTGCAAAAACTAACACAAAAGCTATGCCACAAAGATAAAGATATGATTATCAAGAAGATAAGAAATTTCGAATATAAAAAAAACGTGCGAAACCGCACGAAACGTGTGCGATTTCGCACGGTGCGCACATCCTCAATATGATAGGTATCCGTCTCTATCAGACAGGAAGCACCACGCTAAAGGTGGTTTTATCGCCTGGTTTCGAAGAGGCGGTGATGGTTCCACCATGCAGGGTTACTATCTGCTTGCAGATACTCAACCCGATGCCCGAACCGTTCGTCTTGGTAGTAAAGAACGGCACAAAAATGCGCTCCATCACCTCCGGAAGGATTCCCTTACCATTATCAGTAATGGAAATGATGAAATCGCGCTTGTTGCTCGAAAGATGAGTGGTAAGACGGACATAAGGAATCTGATTTTGAGCAGATGCAGCCTCATCGGAAAGACCTGCAGCCTCCTCCTTCATTCGAACTTCCACGGCTTCCTGTGCATTCTTCAGCAGATTAATCAGCACCTGCTCTATCTGCGAACGATCCATCTGCAACCTCTGGTCTTCGTTTTCTATCTCATAATGGAATATCGAATCCGGATAAAGATGCTGCAAATCAGCCACCAGATCACCAATCCTCACATCCTCAAACTGAGGTTTCGATATGCGTTGCAACTTGCGATAATTCTCCACAAACTGCAGCAAGCCATTACTCCTTCGATTGATGGCTTGCAATGCCATCAGCAGATCATCATGCTCCAGCGTATCTTGCTCCACCCCTTCGCAAAGCGTATCTGCCAAAGAGATGATAGGAGTCAGCGAGTTCATGATTTCGTGGGTCAATACCCTCACCAGCTGCTGCTGCGCATCCGTCTCATTCTTCTGAATCACCGGTTGCACATTCTGCAAGGTATAAAGGCGATAGGCAAAGCCCTTATTAAAGAAGTTGACCACACTCAATACAAAGTCAGCCTTCCCCGCATGCTGATTTCCGGCATCCAAAGCCTTCTTGCCAGCAGCCCCCTCGCTGGTCTTGGTCTCCAACTGTACCAGTTTCTGCAATCCCGGCTTCAGCTGCATCATCATTTCCGGCAGCGTCTCATCCAGCACCTGTAAGTCGTGCAAGTGATGAATCGAAAAACCGCAGAGTCCATTCACGGCAGCCCGATTCATCCAATGCACCTTTCCCTGTTCATCCGTCACAATGAGAAAGGCATTGATGGTATCGAGCATCGTTCCGAAATACTGGTATTTCGCTTCCTGCAGCAAAGTGGTTTCCCGAAATTCATTCACCACTTCGTTAATCTGCTCTGCAAGATTCCGCTCTTCTCCCCTCAGATGATCCAATGAATACTGAAGCGAGAAGTCACGGGTGCGGATAGCCTCAATCAGTTGGCGCATCCGCTCATTACTCTTATGATTGAATAAGTTATTGACGATTGACATAATTTCAAAAATTTCCGAAGCATTAAACCCCGAGTTTGTCGATTTTCCTGTAAAGGGCGAAACGGGTAATACCCAACAACTCTGCGGCCTGTGTAAGATTTCCATTACTCAAGGAGATGGCGCGCTTGATAGCTTCACGCTCCAAGGTCTGAAGATTGAGCGAATCTATATTTACGGAAGCCGATAGAGAATCTGACGCTGAAGCCCCCAATGCCACCACAGAATCCTCCAATCTGATATCCTCTGCAGCCAGTTCCGTCTTATCCCCCAACACAATCGCCCTCTCGATGCAATGCTGCAATTCTCTTACATTACCCGGCCAGGTATGTTTCAACAGCTTCTGCTTGGCAGATGCACCCAGCACCACATCACCTACACTATATTTTCCCGAATAAATCTTCAGAAAATATTCTGCCAGCAGAATGATATCCTCTCCACGATCACGCAGCGGAGGAAGATGCAACTCGATGGTATTCAGTCGATAGAAGAGGTCCTGTCGGAAAGCTCCCTCGCCTACCTTCTCACGCAAATTAGCATTCGTAGCCGCCAGAATCCTCACATCCACATGGCTCACCTTGTTGGAACCAATGCGCTGAGTTTCACGCTTCTCTATCACCGTCAGGAGTTTCTGCTGCATCGGCAGGTTCAGATTTCCAATCTCATCCAGAAAGAGAGTACCGCCATCTGCCGTCTCAATTCGTCCTTCCTTCGCATTCCTGGCATCCGTAAACGCCCCCTTCTCGTATCCGAAAAGTTCGCTTTCGAAAAGATTCTCAGGAATGCAACCCAAGTCGATATTCACAAACGGCTTCCTTGCCCTGTCTGAAAGCAGATGCAAGGCATGCGCCACCACATCCTTTCCCGTACCATTCTCTCCAGTAATCAATACGTTGGCATCCGTAGCCGCCACACGCATCATCTGCGCTTTCAGTTCCTTCATGGCAGCGCATTCGCCAATCAAATCCGAAGAATCCCGATTCCTTTCCCTACTCAATTCCACGGCACTCTTCACCGTATCGAGCAGTTTATTCCTATCCCATGGTTTCGGAATAAAGTCGATGGCTCCCGCCTTGATAGCCCTCACCGCCTTCTCCGTATCCACGTATGCCGTGATAAACAGCACCACGCTCTTGGGGTTATGCGCCAGAATCTTCTCCAGCCATTCATACCCTTCTTCGCCACTGATGGCATCCCGATGGAAGTTCATATCGAGCATGATGACATCAGGCATGAACGAATCCATCATTCCGATGATTCGCTCAGGCGTATTGATAACTCTGATACCCTCCACGTATGGTTTCAAAAGCATATTGAGCGACAAGAGAACATCCTCATTGTCATCCACTATCAGTATCTTTCCTTTTTTCTCCATTGCCATCATTTTTGATTTTTAATTATTTTGCCCACAAAGTTACTGCAAAAAACGAGATAGCTTCGAAAATCCCTTTATTTCTTCCAAATTTCTAAACAAAAGTGGTCTTCCAACCACTTTATCCCGATATTTCAAAGAAAAAGCGATGATTTTTCCGAAAATATTTGGTGATTTCAAAATTTCGCTTTATCTTTGCATCCTAGTTATCAAGAAATCTCGGGGTTGACTGGATTTGACGGCGAGATGAAATGGTACGTAAGCATGCGGAGGCTCGTTGGCTACCTCCTAAATCCTAGTGAACAAAAAATTAATTGGCGAAAATAACTACGCTCTCGCTGCTTAATCGAAGTACAGTAGATTAACTTTATTCCGGCACAAGGTGCTGGAACGGGACATCGCTCAACGGATGTAGTTCCGAATCTTGTTGATCAAGCGGTGCAGGCAAATCGGAAATAGTTCATGTACGCCTCGTTGCATGGATGAAATTTTAGAGGATAAGGGTATGATTGGTGGTTCAGGTCTTGTCATACCTCGAAAATTGAAGGCTGGAATAAGCATGTAGAAAGCGTATGGTTTCCTTGTGCGGACGAGGGTTCGATTCCCTCCAGCTCCACCCTATAAGCAAATAAGCAGTTGATTTTTTCAGCTGCTTATTTTTTGTTTTTATAATATTCTACAACCTTTATTTCTGCTTTCACACTTTCTCAAACATTCTGATTATCAGCAAGTTTAGTGTGAAGGCATTTTTAGGAGAAAAGTATGATAGTATAAACACCAGAAACTGATACTTCCAACAGGGGAAGTTCATATTTCCAACAGGGGAAGCTGATACTATCTACGAGAGTAATTTATACTACCAGTTATTGGCTGACCCGGGTCATCCATATAGATGACCCGGGTCAGCTATATGGATGACTCTAGTCAGCTATAAGAACTACTCAAACCAATCGATAAAAGATAGCATCTTTCCGCCTTTCAGCACCTATCATCTCTCCTCACTCCTCATAACCGTTATTCCCGCTTCACACATCACCCACATTCTCTCTTCACAATTCTCCTTTCACACACAAACAACTATGAAACAGATAGTTAACATAAAGTGTGAAAGCATTTTGAAATAGAGACACAAAATACAAACCTGCAGTTTCGTATCTATATTCTTTTGAAGAAGCCTTCATGATTATCATCTGACAAATTTCTTTACGACATTTCCTTTTGCTTTTACGACATAATTAGCTTCTTTTACGACATCTCAATCGAGTGTGCATGAAAGCATTCAGATATTTTCCGTCAACAATAGCCGGATTGGGGGTAATCAACGCACAATGATAGCCTAGAAGTACATCCTCGAAATCGTCTGCAATATAAGTAGCAATACCAATATCGTCCCTGGTTTCACTATCCTTAGTGATAGCAACCATACCTTTACCTATTGAGCATTTATCTATCTCTGTCTGTTTGGCTGATGCAACCATAAACGACTTAGCCTTTTTTGGGTGATAGCCCAATTATAATAGACATCAACAACGTTACACAGACGCACAGGTGTTTCGCCCTCTATTGTTTTTTGTCAACACCGCTAATTTCAATTTTAGCGATGTCGGCAAGCTTATATTTCTTTAGTTCCATTTTATCTAATCTCTATCTTGAAATAGTGCAAGTTAGGAGTGGCTTTCAGTGAAGAAACTCGATAACCTACGGCAATGATTGCATCAAGAGAGAAGAAATCCACTTTGTGAGTTTGTGTTTTTTCCTCAATTGCACCATGCTGAGTGGTTATTTCCATTTTGGAAACAACCACGTCCTTATCCAACTCTCCCTCATCAAAGATGTTTTTTAAATGCTTGCTTATAGCAGGAATACCAACACCAAAGAGCTGTGCCATAGCCTTTTGCGTACACCAAAGAGTTTCGTCTTTTATGACAACTTGTACTTTGCCATCAGCATCAGGCATATTATAAAGAAGAAATTGTATCTCGTTACTCATAATTTATTTATTTGTTTGTTTCATGTTTTTGGGATATATTGCAGCAATATTCAGATATACCTTTCCAATTGTTCCCCAAGCTGGGGAGTAATCACTCCTTACTCACATTACCATTAAAACTGAGACTATTTAAGGGTTCAACTTATAAAATTGTTCTCTGAAAATTTCAGTCAATATATTCGTGTCAGGGTCATAGACTGTCCCTGCCATATCTTCGCTTATCTTTCCGAAATAAGAATAGCCTAATCGAGTAAGGTGAACCATTGCTGGCATCTGAACTCTTGTTGCTTCGTTGAATTTACTCATTGCTTCATTTGATTGCTTTAGATGCAAATATAGTGATTTCTTTTTATAAATATCTGATTCAAAGCTAATCTTTAACAAGATATAACAAAGAAAGTGAGCAGAGAGAGCAGAAACATAAATTCGTATTCATATGCTATCGAAACAGGCTTCATATGCAATTGAAATAGGCTTCATTCGTCATCGAAGCCTATTTCATTTGGAGCAGAAGGAATCTTTTTCAGCAACAAGTATTATTTTTGTCAATACTTATAACCAAATTTTGCATACTGGTAAACTTGGAATCTAGCAACGAAACAGGGCGTTTTGAGCATCTCGAATACCCTATTTTCTGCTTCTAATTAATCGAATACCCTATAGTTGTACGACTATAAAGTTGTAGTCGTACGACTATATAGGCTATGGTTGTACAACTGTAGAGTTATAGTTGTACAACTACAGGGGTTATAGTCGTACAACTATAGAATTTCTATTTCAACGCTATTAACCAGCAAAATCATAATCATTTGATTATTAACGCATTACAATTTTCCTCCATATTTTCAATATTCACAAAGAATAAGAATCGTTTGAAAATACGAGAATCTCAGCAAGGGAAATGTATAAAAATAAAACGACCCGCACATTTGAGCATCGTTGAGAGACTTGGCGGGTACCAGTGGTGCCAAGGTACGAAGATTCTTCGAAGTTACTCCGCCCCCATCCGATAATTCTTGGGCGACAAACCGGTATGCTTCTTGAAGAAGGTGCCAAAGGAAGAGGCATTCGGAAAACTGAGTTCACAGGCTATCTGCTGAATCGTCTTGTCCGTATTCTTCATCAGATAAATGCTGCGACGGATAATCGCCTTGAAAATCAACTGCTGAACCGTCTTGCCACATACCGACTTCACAATCACCGAAAGATACTTCGGGGTGAGACAAAGCTGGTCGGCATAAAAAGCTACCGTACGCTCACGCATAAAGTTCTCCTCTATCAGCTTCACCAATATCTCGAATGTCTCTATCTTACGCCTCATTTCCTTGCCTTCCTTCTGGAACGAAGCAGAGAAAATGCTGCAAAGACGATAGGTTACCGCCATTAGAAGCAACTTCTGTTCATGCAAACTGTAAGTGTCATGCTTCTCCTTCTGCTCTAAATCCAAAAGCATCCGGGCATAAGAGGTCAGCATCTCCTCATATCCCGTATGAGTCACCGTGCACGACTGGGGATAGAGCGTAGAATAAAGTCGCATGCTGACTACGGTATTTCCCAGCATGTGGAGAATCTGTTCCACACGATAAAAAAGCAACGTGTACCGGAAGTCTGCAGAGACCTCCTGCACATGAAACAGGATTCCGGGAGAGAGGAAAACAGTCTCTCCCATAGACGCAACAAGGGATGTTCCATCTACACAGAAACGGAACATCCCTTGATGACAAACTACTATTCCGACATAATCAGAATAGAAAGGTTGCATCAGAAAATGAGGGAATTCATTTGCCTCATATATGATTATATTGTCAGTTATCTCCATTCTAAAAAATTGCTTTAGCTGCGAAGATAACAAAAATATCAATCTCCTCTGATGATTGCCTTGATTATTTATGATATTTTAGCAGAATTTTACCTTCTTCCCAAGTTTTTCACATTAACATTCTTCAGCAGATACTCGCGGGTCAACTCCTTGATATTCCGCTTGCGCCAAGGTATCACGAGCATCAGTCCGGCACATACCAGACAGCCGTAGAAGGTCCAGCCTGCCATCTCCTTGATAGATACCAGGGTGGCTTGCACCTGCACCTTACCCTTCGCACTCATGGCAGCCATGTTCTGCGCTTCGGTTACACTCTTGCCCTGATACTGCATACCCATCACCGTCTGGTCGTAAGTTTTTGCCGTCTCGATGCTGGTGCGGTCGTAATCCTGTGCAAAGCGGGTGATGTAATACTGCTGGCGATGCTGAAGCACATTGGTGTAGAGCGCCGAACCGATGCAAGGGGCGATGACCATACGGACGGTGAGCATGATGCAGACCCAGGTGGACATGAAGCGGTAAGGCATGCGCTGATTGGCTATCGTAGAGATGAGCGAATAGAGCAGCATCATTCCCGTGGAACGGATGATGATAGGCCATTTCATACGCTCATACATGCCGTCGTTCTGTACCTCGAAATACATAAAGAGGGCGTAGCCTCCGATAAAGAGGAAGCCCAGACAGTACATCCACTTCAGATGAACATTCTTGGCTCTGGCGATGACCGCAAAGATCAAACCCACGGTATATCCCACCATCACCCAGTTGCCCAAGGTGGCATTCTGCCAGTTGTCTATCTTCATTCCCACGTTGGTGAATACATTCACAAACATGGCGCTGGAGTTGCAGACCATCAGGAGGAAGAACAGCATGATGCCGTAATTGATAACCCTGAGCTGGAACACCTCCATGATAAAATAAGGTGAGCGGCGGGTCTTCTCCAGATAGATGAACAGGGCGGTGAAGATGAGACAGACCACCGTAGAATAACGGATGGTAGGATCATCAAACCAGTCCAGCGTCTTGCCGAACACCATCACATAGGCAAACGAGCAGAGCATGATGCTGAACACCGTGACATTGCCAAACTTCGACATCGTAATCGGGAACTTCGGCATCGGATACTTATGGTAAGGCATGGTGAAGAACACGATGATGATGCCCGCCAGCATGAATGCCATCATGAAATGATATACATACTGCCACTCGTAAGCATAGGCAAGCCAAGCCGTGAGCCAGGTACCCAACTGTCCGATGATCATAAAGAAAAGATAGATGACCGGCTGAGACACCATCTTCTCTGAATCCACCGCATCCCAAGCCTCCTCGGTGGTAGGCTCGCAACCCGGCGTGATATTCTTCGTTGCCTCGATGCCGAAACCATATCGGATGAGTACAAAGAGATGCGCCATCAGAAGCGTCTGGCGAACAAAACCCATCAGCAGACTGCACAGTCCGAGGATGAACAGCGAATCGGTCTGGGCACAGACGAAACTGAGCAAAAAGAGAATGGAGAATCCCACGATACACATCATCTTCTCTCTTCGGATGCACACCAGTTCGTAGAAGAACGGCGAGAAAGCCGCCATTCCTATCGACGTACAGAAGCCCGCAAAGGCGATGTATTCCGACTGGATGCCCAGTCCGCTCATCATCTCTCCGCTGTTGGCGGAATAGACACCACTCATCGTGATCATCGGCACGAAGAGGATGATCATGAAGATGATGCCCAACGGTTTCGGCACCCAGTCATAGAACGGATAATTCTTATATTCTTCTTCCATATATTACTTCATTTCCTTCAAGCCAATCCTTACTTTCTCTCAGCCTTCACGATTACCATCATACCTGCAGCCAGACGTGCATTGTCTTCCTTGCTGAGGTTAGTGAAGTCGATTCTTACAGGCACACGCTGCTGGATCTTCACGAAGTTGCCTGCTGAATTATCGGTAGGAACAAGAGAATACTTGGAACCGGTAGCACCGGAGATAGCGGTAACGGTGCCTTCAAACTCCTTGTTGCTGATGGCATCCACCGTCATGCGTACCTTCTGACCCACATAGAGATTCTCTACCTGAGTTTCCTTGTAATTGGCGATGACCCACTTCTGGGAATTAGGAAGGATATAGGTGATGGTGGTTCCAGCGCTTACCATCTGTCCCTCTTCCAGAGTGCGGCGCCCCAACTTGCCATCGCATGGAGCTACCACCACGCAATAGGAGAGGTTCAGCTTCGCCATCTCCACCGCAGCCTCAGCACGTTCGATGGCAGCAGCCACATTCTGCTTGCGGGTAACCACCTCGTTCACGCCCTTATAGGCAGCAGCCTGCTGTCTCTTTACCGACTCCAGCTTCTTCTTGGTAGCCGCATATTCCACTTCGAGCTGTTCCAGCTGGATAGGTGTAGCCGCCTTCTTCTCCACCAGGTTGCGATAGCGCTCGCAGTCCTTGGCGAGTTTGGCAAGGCGCACCTCTATCTCATCGATGGATGCAGAATAAACGGTAGCCGAAGTCTGGGTAGTCTGCTGGGTTGCATCGATTACGTTTGCACCAGCCTTGGCATCCTTCAAAGCAGCCTCAGCCTCCATCAGGCGGATACGATACTCACGATCGTCGAGGATAAGGAGCGTATCGCCCTTGTGAACCTCATCGTGCTCCTTGAAGCAAACCTTGGCGATATAACCCGATGCACGGAGGTTGACAGGAGAAATATACTGTTCTACCTGAGCATCATTGCTGGTCTCGTTGGCATTATAATCCAGGAAGAGGCAGACGATTTTCCAGAGTCCGAAAGCCAGGATGGCGATGCCGATAAGACTGGCGATAATCTGACGGATGCGCTGCTTCTTCAGTTTCTTCTGCATTTCCTCGTGAGACATCTGAGTGGTTGCAGCATTATCTTCGTGAGAAGCCTGAGTTACAGCATTTTCCTCACGAGTGTTTTCTATCTTGTTGTTTTCGTTCTGTTCCATTGTTATATTCTGATTGTTTGTTACTTTATGATTCCTTTGTTATTTTACCTGATCCAACTGTCCGGTGAGCTTCAGGAGCGAGAGGTTCGCCACCTTATATTTATAGTAGGCAGTGAGATAATTGTTCATTGCCTCGCTCATGCGCATCTCATCCTGGAGAACGGCGGTCATCGTTCCTACACCCTCTTTATACTGGTCGGCTGTTACGCTATATACATCCTGCGCCAGGGTGTAGTTGTCAAACTGCTTCTTGTAGTTGCGCTGACTGTTGTTCACCTCGCTCACGGCGTTCATATAATTTGCCTGCATGCCTTTCAAGGCATCCTCGTATCCGATGCGGGCATTCTCCTCCTCCACTTTGGCACGTCTAATCTTTGAACGCTTCTCGAAACCATCAAAGACTGGCACTCTCAGCTGGATGCCGATGCCGTTGGAACCATACCAGTGGTTTGATACGCCCGAATGAATCCAATGTTCAATCTTATCGGTAAAGGCAGAATACATCAGGCTTCCGGTAAGACTCACCGAAGGCAGATAGCCATCCTTGGCAAGCTTGGTCTGCTTCTGTGCCAGTTCCTTTTTCTTTTCCAGGAGCTGGAATTCGCAGAGATTGGTGTTCAGTCCGTTGGCATTCACCGTTTCTATCTCCCCCGGATTCACATCACTTACCTTGATTTGCTTTTCTGCAGGATAATCTATCACATACTTGAGCATGGTATATTGCTGATCGAGCATGGCAATGGCGTTATCACGCTGTACGGTGAGATTCTCGATGTTGAGTTTCACACGCTTCACATCTACCTCAAGACTCATCTGATTATCGTAGAAAGCCTGGGTGATGCCATAGAGTTCTTCCAGGCGCTTGATGTTGTCGTTTACCAGACGAATCTGCTCAGCAGTATTCTGCGCCATGTAATACATCTTGGCAGTCTGTACGATGAGGTCTTCACGTGCCTTCTCGTAAGAGAGCTGGTTGAGATGGTCTGCAATCTTGGCAATATCGATGGCAGTATTCACCATCTGGTTGTAGAGCGGCATCTGGAGCTGCAATCCTGCCGAAGCATTATACTGCAGGGTTTTGGTTACATTGTAAGGTTTGCCGTAGGCAGAACCATCCGTCACGGAAACGGGAGGTGTGAAGTTATCGTTCAACTGTGCCACGGCATTGATCTGCGGCAGCAGCTTCGCCTGGTTCTCGCTGATGGAATACTTGCCTTTAGCAATCTCGTTTCTGCTTTTCTGCAGCGACAGGTTATTCTCCACCGCCATCTGCAGGCACTGGCTCAGCGACAAAGTTTCCTGCGCCATCATTGCAGAGAAAGCCCCGAAAGCCAGACAAAAGCACAATATCTTTTTCTTGTTCATTTTTAATATGTTTCTTATGATATACAATATGATTGTTTTCTGGTGCAAAGGTACTGCTTTTCTGTCGATTATCACTATTCACAAAATATCACAAAATGTTCAAAATTGCCGTTTCTTTTCCGTATCAGCATCCAGAAAACAAAAATCCCCTCACAAATAGGGTCTGTGAGGGAACTGTTTATTTTTTCAGTTTATACATTTTCACCCAATCAATCTCCATTTTCACAGGCAACTGGGATGGGTCTGCCTTTCCTACCCAACTGCCTTCTATCTGCATATCAATGAGCAAATAGAATGGTTCACCAAATGGAAACTGACCTTCCTTATCGGTCTGAATGCGAGGATAGGAGAAGGTCTTCTCACCATTGATAGAGAAGATGAGTTCAGCTGGCAGAATCTCTACCGCATACACATTATATCCATTGGTATCTATCTTGCCTGTGGCAAAATGAGGAGGATTGGAATCCTGCTTCAGGGTATGCGTATAATGGGTATGAACGGTCTGATAAGCCATCGGATCAAAGTTAAGATGCTCCATGATGTCGATTTCGCCACCAATTGGCCAAGCCACATCTCTATCTGGCAACATCCAGATAGCTGGCCATGCTCCCTGCGCCTGACCTAACTTGGCTCTAACTTCCACCTTACCATATTCTATGGTTCTCTTGTGCTTGGTGTATAAACCACCAGTTACAAAGCGGGCGGTATCAGCCTCCAACTGACCATCACCATTCAAATCATACTTGTAGGAACCATCGTTATTTACGCCATAAAGGATGAGGTTGCCGTCTTTTACTTCGTAGAGGCGGTCATCATACGACATGTGGCGCTTCCAATCCGGTCCGTCACGCCGAATCTTACTCCATGATTTAGCATCAAAGGTCTTACCCTTGAAGTCATCTTGCCAAACTAGCTTGTACTTGTTGGTCTTGTTATCCTTGGCAATACCCGAAACGCAACCGAGCATCAGGAGGAGACAAGCCATCCATGTAGACTTCATGTTCATAGTTACTTCTGTTTATTCTAATTTTTATTGATTAAAGTCTGATTTTCCAAGACCTGCTTTTTCAGAAACCCATTTTATAAACATTGGTTTCCCGTTTTTCAAAGCCCAGGCTCTGATAGAGTTGGTTGGCAACGACACGTGATGGGCGCGAGGTGAGCATCAGGGTTACCTCTCCCCTCTTTCTGCATTGCTCTATCACCTTTTCTATCATCAGCTTGCCATATCCCTTGCCGCGATAGTTTCTATCCACCACCACATCTTCTATCCATGCCTTCCATCCTGTAGGGCACTGATAAAGGCAGAGGGTGGTCATACCGATGAATTGTCCATCGGATTCCAAGACATAGAGATGACTTTGGGATGAGGAGAGCAAAGAGTTCAATTCTTCCTCGGTGATAGTATGTACGCTATCACTCAACTGCGACAATAGGTTATTGATACTTGCCAAATAACCTGGCTTCAATTCTGTTAATTCTATCAATCTAGGTTCTTTCATGGTGCAAACTTAGCATATATTTCGGAGATTGCCAAGAATTGCAGGGAATATTTTATTTTTTTAATAAAAGGAGAAAGGGCAAAAGCTTTGAATTTAGAAAGCTTTTGCCCTTTCTATTATATTTGCACTTGGAAAAATAAAGAGGTGAAAATCTTTATATCTGCAAAC
>ERZ791617.693-NODE-693-length-18282-cov-2.185_pt1 | contig 18282 bp, 16 predicted proteins | sample MGYA00510272_ERZ791617 | MGnify/ENA primary metagenome ERZ791617 (study PRJEB30046, sample SAMN00715200) | human gut metagenome | study: EMG produced TPA metagenomics assembly of the A metagenome-wide association study of gut microbiota in type 2...
GGATATGTAAGTGCCGTATGAAGGCAGCCATATCCTCCATTAGAAAATCCGGCAACATAATTATCACTTCTTTTGTCCGAAATGCATTTAAACATATTATGTATTATAGATGGCAGTTCTCTTCCAACATAACTTCCGTATTTATCACCGATATTCATATTGACAAAGCATGATTCATTTACATTTGGAAGAACTATTGCTATATTCCTCTCCTGTGATATTTCCGTAAGCGGTGCATGATACAGCCAATCCCTGTGATTACCACTGCTGCCATGATACAGCCACAGACATTTAAGTCTGACATCCACATCATATTTATCAGGAAGTATTACCGTACAGTCTGTTGTCCTCTTTAAATACATTGAAAAATGGTTTACATTAATTACAGCCATTATAATTCTTCTCCATTTCTGTAATTTTTATTTTTAATTCTGCTTCAGGTAATTAAAACCGCAGCTTTACATATTATTCTATTATATGAATTGTTTCCTGTATACATTTATCCCAGTATTGCCATGAATGGTCTCCCTCTGACTCATGTTTATATACATTATAACCACATCTGCTCATGCAGTCATACATATCACGGCTCATATCAAGCCTTGTATCTCCAAGTCCACAATATATATAAAACTGTGTGGCATTATCTGTATCCTTAAAACTACTTTTAGATTTTTCTGCTTTGGTAAACAAATCCTTTCCACACTCTATAAGCTCTTTCCTATCCCCAAATACGGGATACATATCAAGTCCCTGTGGATTATCATATCTTGCAAGAATATTTAAAAGCCCTGAATAGGAAAATGCCTTATTATACAAATCAGGATGTTCTAACGCCGAATAAAATGCACCATAACCTCCCATTGACATTCCTGCAATATATCTGTCCTCTTTATTCTGCGACAACGAAAACCATGCTTCACATTTATCTATGAGCTCTTTTGTTATATAATCCGAATAATCTTTTCCATGTCTGTTATTAACATAACACTTATTATCAGCAGATGGCATTACTATTGCAATATTCTTGTGTTCGGCATAATCAGCCACTCTCGAATTGATAAGCCAGGAGCTGTGATCTCCTCCTGCTCCATGTAAAAGATATAATGTCTTATAATCTCCATGTCCCTGTGGGATTAAAATATCCAGCATTACCGGCATATTAAGTGTCTCTGATTTAAAATCTATATTAATCCATGCCATATAGTTCCTCTTTTCTTTTCATTATTTGTGAAAGTTTACCCTCTCTCCAGATGAATGTATCATCCCAGACTGAGATATATCAGCATATTTCTTACTGTTATGCTTTTCCATTATTTTAACATAAAAAATACAGAGATGTATAGTTATAAAATTATACACCTCTGCACATTATTATTTGTCTGAATCTTTTTCTGCTCTTTCAAGCAGTTCATCCATTGAATTATCCTGTACTATTGTCTGCTTTGTATCAGACTCATTTATATTGTCTGTATTATCAATGCTTTCCTCATCAAAACCTTCAGCATCTGAATCATCCTCATTGACGGGCTTCTTTCTTACCTTTGCAACTGTTGCAACTGTAACATTATCATCAAGGTTAATCAGTTTAACCCCTGATGTAATTCTGCCAAGCTTAGATATATCCTTACACTTAATCTGAATTATAATACCCTCGGTTGTTATAAGCATAACCTCTCTTGTATCATCTACAGCCTTGATACCAATTACATTACCGGTACGCTCGTTAATCTTATAACATTTAACACCCTTTCCTCCACGGTGCTGTACTGCAAATTCATCAAATGATGTTATCTTTCCAAGTCCAAGCTCTGAAACTATAAGAAGTGAATCACCCTGTGTATCAAGCTGCATTCCTATTACTTCGTCTTCATCAAGAAGATTCATACCAATAACACCCATTGCACTTCTTCCGGTAGGTCTTACATCAGTCTCCTTAAATCTTATGCACTGTCCAAGTTTAGTAACAAGGAATATCTCTTTATTGTCATTTGTAAGCTTAACTTCTATAAGTTCATCATCCTCACGCAGTGTTATAGCCTGAATACCACTCTTTCTTATATTGGCATATTCTTTAATAGGAGTCTTCTTAACAATTCCCTTCTTCGTAGCCATAAAAATATAATCTTCTTCATCATTGATATTTTTAACATCAACAGGTATTACTGCAGTTATGCTTTCTCCTGGCTGTAACTGTAAAAGATTAATAATTGCTGTTCCTCTTGAAGTTCTTCCTGCCTCTGGTATCTCATACGCCTTTAACTTATATGCTCTTCCTGTATTAGTCATAAACATAAGACTGTGATGTGTCGTTGTCATGAATAAATCCTTAATATAGTCATTATCAAGTGTCTGCATACCCTTAATTCCTCTGCCACCTCTGTGCTGGCTCTTAAAATTATCAGGTGTCATTCTCTTAATATAACCAATATCAGTTCTTGCAATAATAACAGGTTCATCAGGAATAAGATCCTCCATTGAAATATCATATTCATCAAATCCTATAGATGTTCTTCTGTCATCACCATATTTATCAGCTATTAATGATATCTCTTTTCTTATTACTCCTAAAAGCTTATTCTTGTCTGAAAGAATAGCTTTATATTCAGCTATCTTAGTAAGAAGGTCATTTAATTCAGCCTCTAATTTAGCTCTTTCCAGACCTGTAAGAGCTCTAAGACGCATATCAACGATTGCCTGTGCCTGTGCATCACTTAAACTGAATTGGGCTATAAGACTTTCTTTGGCCGTCTGTACGCTTTCTGAACCTCTTATTATCTGGATTACCCTGTCTATATTATCCAGTGCAATCATCAATCCTTCTAATATATGGGCGCGTTCTTCTGCCTTATTAAGGTCATACTTAGTTCTTCTTGTAACTACATCTTCCTGATGCATAAGATAAAACTTAAGCATCTCATAAAGATTAAGGACCTTAGGCTGGTTATCTACAAGTGCAAGCATTATTACACCAAATGTATCCTGAAGCTGTGTATGCTTATATAACTGATTAAGAATTATGTTAGGATTGACATCTCTTCTTAATTCGATACATACCCTCATACCACTTCTGTCTGACTCATCCCTTAAATCTGTTATTCCGTCAATCTTCTTATCTCTTGCAAGCTCTGCAATCTTTTGTATAAGCTTTGCTTTATTAACCATGTATGGAAGCTCTGTAACTACAATTCTGTTCTTGCCATTTGCCATAGGCTCTATGTCTGTTACGGCTCTTACCTTAATCTTGCCCCGTCCTGTCCTATACGCTTCATTAATTCCCATCTTTCCAATTATTGTACCGCCTGTTGGAAAATCTGGTCCCTTAATAATCTGCATTACCTCTTCAAGTGAAGTTTCTCTGTCCTGTTCAATCTTATTATCTATAATCTTTACAACAGCATCTATTACTTCTCTTAAATTATGAGGAGGTATATTTGTTGCCATACCTACTGCAATTCCTGATGTACCATTTACTAAAAGATTAGGATATCTTGATGGAAGAACAACAGGTTCCTTTTCTGTCTCATCAAAGTTAGGTATAAAATCTACTGTGTTTTTATTAATATCGGCAGTCATCTCCATTGATATTCTGCTGAGTCGTGCCTCTGTATAACGCATGGCTGCTGCCCCATCTCCATCTACGGAACCAAAGTTACCATGACCGTCAACCAATGGATATCTGGTATTAAAATCCTGAGCAAGCTTAACAAGTGCTTCGTATATTGATGAATCACCATGTGGATGATATTTACCCATAGTATCACCTACGATACGAGCACACTTTCTATGTGGCTTATCGGGTCCATTATTAAGTTCTATCATGGAATATAAGATTCTTCGCTGAACAGGCTTAAGACCATCCCTTACATCAGGAAGTGCTCTTGATACTATAACACTCATGGCATAATCAATATAATAATTCTCCATGGTCTTTTGCATATCAACTTCATGAACCTTATCAAAGATATGTTCGTCCATTATTATTCCTTTCCTTAATACTTTCAATATCCATACCACAGACATACGTTATTCATTAAAATAAAACGCATTCCTTTTATTTGCAGGATATGAAAATCTATATATTAAAATTGTATATTATATTTCCGGTATGCTATAAAAATATCATAATCTATTAATATGATTACGCTTTTAATCTCTCACCACTAAGTACTGCAATAATCTGGTTAAAGGCTCTAAGATTATTTATGAATATGTAAACTATAATTACTTAAGAACTATGTTTACTATACATCAAGATTCTTAACATACTTGGCATTTGCCTCTATAAATTCTCTTCTTGGTTCAACCTTATCACCCATTAATGTAGAGAATGTTACATCTACCTCGGACTCTGAATCATCATCCATATTAACTCTAAGTAATATTCTCTTTTCAGGATCCATTGTAGTATCCCAGAGCTGTTCAGCATCCATCTCTCCAAGTCCCTTGTATCGCTGAACCTTGTTATTCTGATCTCTTCCAATCTCTGTCATTATATTATTTAATTCTTCATCACTGTATGCATACCATATTTTTTTATTCTTCTCTATCTTATAAAGTGGCGGCTGTGCAAGATATACATGTCCCTGCCTTATAAGATCCGGCATAAATCTGTAGAAAAATGTAAGAAGTAATGTGGCAATATGTGCACCATCGACATCGGCATCTGTCATAATAATTATCTTATGATATCTTAATTTTTTGATATCAAAATCATCATGAATACCTGTACCAAAGGCTGTAATCATTGCCTTAATCTCTTCATTTCCAAGTATTCTGTCAAGTCGTGCTTTTTCAACATTAAGTATTTTTCCTCTTAGAGGAAGTATAGCCTGTGTTGCCCTGCTTCTTGCAGTCTTAGCAGAACCACCGGCAGAATCTCCCTCGACTATATATATCTCACAGTTTTCCGGATTCTTATCCGAACAGTCTGCTAACTTACCAGGAAGGCTTGAATTTTCAAGTGCTGTCTTTCTTCTTGTAAGATCCCTTGCCTTACGTGCAGCATCCCTTGCTCTTTGTGCAAGCAGTGATTTTTCACATATTGCCTTGGCAACAGCAGGATTCTGTTCTAGAAAATATCTTAACTGCTCACTTACAATGCTATCGACAACACTTCTTGCTATAGTATTACCAAGCTTTTGCTTTGTCTGTCCTTCAAACTGTGGATCTTCAATCTTGACACTTACAATTGCTGTAAGACCCTCTCTTATATCATCACCTGAAAGACTCTGGTCAGAATCCTTTAATATCTTATTGGCTCTTGCATATTCATTGAATATCTTTGTAAGTGCATTTCTAAAACCTGCAAGATGAGTACCACCCTCAGGTGTCTTAATATTATTGACAAATGAATCAATTACTTCGTTATAACCGTCATTATGCTGGAATGCTACTTCAACCTGTACTTTATCCTTCTCACCCTCGCAATATATAATATTATCATATAGTGTATCCTTGCTCTTGTTAAGATACTGTACAAATTCTTTAATTCCACCCTCATAATGAAATACCATGGTCTGTTCTATTCCCGGTCTTTTATCTTCAAGAGTAATCCTTATTCCTTTTGTAAGAAATGCCATCTCTCGTAAACGATGCTTTAAGATATCAAACTCATAAACCTGTGTTTCCTGGAAAATCTCTTTGTCCGGCAGAAACTTTACAAGCGTTCCTGTCTCATTAATATCACAGTCACCTACAATCTTAAGTGGATTGCATACATGTCCTCTCTTATAATTCTGTTCATATATATGACCATTTCTCTTAACTCTTACTTCCATCCATTCAGAAAGAGCGTTGACAACAGAAGCACCTACCCCATGAAGTCCTCCTGATACCTTGTATCCTCCACCGCCGAATTTACCTCCGGCATGTAATACAGTATATACGACTTCAATAGCCGGTTTACCGGTCTTATGATTAATATCAACCGGTACACCTCGTCCGTTATCGGTTACTGTTATTGAATTATCTTCATTAATCGTAACATTTATAGTATCACAAAAACCTGCAAGTGCCTCATCTACTGCATTATCTACAATTTCATATACAAGATGATGCAGACCTCTTGAAGATGTGCTTCCAATATACATACCAGGTCTTTTTCTTACAGCTTCAAGTCCTTCAAGCACCTGTATCTGGTCTCCACCATATTCTTTTTCTGCCACTTTACATTCCTCCTTAAACTAATAATTTATATTAATTATTAATTTTTCTAATTTTCATTTGAAACTACACCATTAACTACTTTAAATATTCTATTAATGGAAAATCTGTTATTAACAAACTCATCAAGACCTGTACAAGTAATAATCGTCTGTATATCGCCAATACTGTCAAGCAGAAAATTCTGTCTGTTTGCATCAAGCTCCGACAAAACATCATCAAGCAGCAATACAGGAGTGTCATTAATTACTTTCTTTACAAGTTCAATCTCTGCAAGCTTAAGTGATAAGGCACATGTCCTTTGCTGCCCCTGCGAACCATATTTTCTGACATCCTTGTCATTGATAAAAAATGCCACATCATCTTTATGAGGTCCTACGTTTGTCATCTTAAACTTGATATCCCTTTCTCTGGAACGTATAACCTCATCTTTAAAGTTATCTGTTGTGGTACATGGTATGTATCTTAAATTCAAAATTTCTTTATTACCTGACAGTTTGCTATGAACCGGCCGTATAATGCTATTGATATTATCTATAAAATCCATACGCCTTTTTATAATCTCACTTCCATATCTGACAAGCTGCATATCCCATACATCAAGCATATCAACAAGTCCACTGTCACCAGAAAACTGTAGCTGCTTTAAAAGCTTATTACGCTGAACCACAACCTTATTGTAATTAACAAGATTACTAAGATATATCTTGTCTAACTGGCTAAGCTCCATATCCATAAAACGTCGTCTTTCAGATGGTCCGTTTTTTATAATATTCATATCCTCCGGAGAAAAAATAATTATATTAATAATACCAAAAAGCTCTACTGCACGCCGGATTGGAATACCATTAACCGCAATTCCCTTTGTCTTATTCTTTTTTAAATGCATATCAAGACGATAATTCATACCATGTTTTTTTACCATAACCTTGATATGCGCTTCATCATTTCCAAATCTTATAATATCTTTATCTTTACTCCCTCTGTGGGATTTGGAGGTAGCGCAGACATAAAGTGATTCCAGAATATTTGTCTTTCCCTGTGCATTATCGCCATAGATAATATTTATTTTATTATCAAATGTCATATTAAGAAATTCATAATTTCTATAATTTTGTAAATCTACAGACTCAATTATCACTGTAACACCTGTTCTTTAATAAATATTAATATAATATACATTATCTTTCAATCTTGATTTCCTGCCCATTGTAGCCTACTACTTCACCACCAACAAGCTTTTTGCCTCTTTGTGTCTCAACGTTACCATTGACTGTAACAAGACCATCCTGAATGACAATCTTAGCCTCAACACCTGATTCAACAAGCCCTGCTGCCTTAAGTGCCTGACCAAGTTTAATAAATTCATCTCTTAATTTAATTGTTTCCATAATTCTCCTTTTTTAATCACATTAATAATATTCCTTTTGAATATACTATTTGCAGCAAAGCAGTATTTACCGGTAATTTCTCCGACATTAGAAATGTCCGTAGAAGCGGAAAGCTTTATGCATTAAAGTTGACAGGAAGGATAAGGTAAGTATAAGTATCATCTTTATCACGTATAAAGCATGGTGCCTTAGGATTGACAAGATAGATATTAATAGTCTCATCATCAATAACCCTTAAGGCATCAATAAGAAACTTAGGATTAAAACCAATCATAATATCACTTCCGTCTTTATCAATATCAATCTCTTCGTTAGAAGAACCAAGACTTGATGAAACCTTAACTTCCAATGAACCATCTGTAACATTGATAATAATAGGTTTTTTATCATCTTCTTTAATTAGAAGATTAGCTCTATCTATTGAATCTAATAAATCTTTTTTATTGATAACAATCTTAGTCTTATAATCATTAGAGAGCATCTGATTAACTCTGAAATATTCGCCCTCAATAAGACGAGAAACAACAGTAGTATCATCAAATTCAAATAAAATGTGATTGTCAGTAAAATAAATATTAACCTCAGACTCTGCATCAGAAGAAAGAATCTTATTAAGCTCATTAAGCGTCTTTCCGGGAACAATAACCTTGGCATTATCAGATATGCCTTTAAGGAAAATACTTCGGATTGCAATTCTGTGTCCGTCAAGAGCTATAACTTTAAAAGTACCATTATTAATCTCAAAAAGCTCTCCTGTCATAATCTTGTTATTATCATTAACTGCTATAGAAAAAATTGTCTGTGTAATAACTTCTTTTAATTCAAACTGTGATAAATGAACAACCTTATCTTTGGTAATTACAGGAAGGTATGAAAAATCTTCCCCAGACCTGCCGGCAATATTAAACCTACTCTTTTCACATGAAATTAAAGCATTAAAATTAGAATCAGTTTCTATAGTAATGTCATTATCCGGAAGCTTTCTTACAATCTCTGAAAAAATCTTAGCATCAATAGCTATCTGACCCTTTTCAATAATCTCACCTTCAACAATTGATTCAATTCCAAGTTCCATATCATTAGCAGTAAATTTAATAGAATTAGTCGTAGCATCAATAAGGATGCACTGTAAAATATTCATTGTAGTCTTAGAAGGTACTGCTTTAAGAACAATATTGACTGCCTTAGACAGGTTACTCTTTGTAAAGATTAATTTCATAGTGTGTAAAACTCCTTTCAGGTATAAATGAAGAAAAAAAACTCCAGATATAAATAAATAAAAATTAGTAGTAGTAGTAGTAGTAGCTGTTAATATGTTAATATGTGCCTCAATCCCAGTAAATATAAGACTTTAAGCTATAAAAAAAGTACGTTAAAAAGCTCTTAATCTGATGTTTATAGTTTAGGGATAAATCAAAACGGCATAAAATGAATAAATATGCAATGTTAATAACAAATACCTAATTAACATAAAAATCACAGCATCTGCACATAGTTATTGTGGAAAACCATTAAGAAGGATTAATCTTCTTGATAAGGATATCCACAGTGCTTTTTGTAGCCTCATTTGTTACTACTTCTTTGGCTATCTTATCTGCACCATACATAATGGTAGTGTGATCCTTGTTTCCGAGTGCTTTTCCAATAGACTGAAGTGGTACCGTAGTCATCTGGCGGCAAAGATACATTGCAATCTGTCTTGGATATACTATATCCGCATTACGCTTCTTAGATAGAATATCAGCAGGAGTAATGCCAAAGTGGTCTGCTACAATTTCAATAATAAGCTCAGGTGTAACTTCTTTTTTGGCGTCAGGTGTGATAAGATCCTTAAGCGTTTCTTCAGCAAATTCAACAGTAATTGGACTGTGTGAAAGTGTAGAAAATGCAGAAAGCTTCGTCAATGCACCCTCAAGTTCCCTGATGCTTGATTTTATATGATTAGCAACAAAGTCCTTGACCTCATAAGGAATATCATATCCGCCAAGTTCTGCTTTCTTATTAAGAATTGCCATCTTTGTCTCATATGTAGGAATCTGGATATCAACAGGAAGCCCCATCTCAAATCTGGTACGAAGTCTTTCGGTAAGAGTTTCCATCTCTTTAGGCGGCTTATCAGAGGTAATAACAATCTGTTTACTGTCCTGATAAAGTGCATTAAAGGTATGGAAAAATTCTTCCTGCGTCCCTTCCTTTTTGGATCATCAATTAGTAAAACATCTATATTTCTATATTTTTCCCTGAATTCCGAGTTTTTCTGGTTCTTAACAGAATCAATCAGTTCGTTGGTAAATGTCTCGGATGTGACATAAAGTACCTTAAGTGAAGGGTCATTAGCTATGATAAAATGAGCTATTGCCTGCATAAGATGAGTCTTTCCAAGACCAACGCCACCATATATAAAAAGAGGGTTGTACACATGGCCGGGAGTCTCGGCTACAGCTAAGGAAGCGGCATGTGCAAGGTTATTATTATTACCTACAACGAATGTATCAAATGTATAGTTAGGATTGAGATTCTGAAGACTCTTATTCTTTTCAGGGGGATTAAGACTTGCCTGTTTTTTAAGCTCAGCAGCCTGCTGTTCCTTAGCAGACACAAGCTTAACTTCGTATTCATGTCCCATAATCTCACAGATAGTTACGGTAAGAGGAACAAGATACTTCTTCTCTATGTAGTTAATTCCCATGTTTTCCTCAGATATAAGAAGAGTAATGGTATCTCCTTCAAGAGAATATAACTGTAGAGGTTTAATCCATGTCTTAAATGAAATATCCTGAATATCATATTCATTTTTTAATGTCTGTAATATCAGATCCCATTTTAGTTTTAGTTCTTCCATAATATATATAGGCCTTTCTGGCTAAAATTTGTAAACGTATTCTTATATATAATATAACAGAAAATAATTTTTATCAAGATAATAAACAACAATGTTGATAAGTTATAAACAATTTCAACAGCGTATTTTGACGGATTTTAGCGTATAAGGTGTATATTGCAGGCAATTTTTAACAGTTATTAACCAGTTATCAACATTTTGTGGATAACTGGTGGAAAAGATCTGTATATTGTGGGGATTGTAATGGAAAACACAAAATGCAAATTAAACAATAGTTTTACTTGACTTATAGTGCATTTATGAATATAATAAAAAGCGATGTTTTAAATTTTGACTTGATAAAATATTCCTGCCATATATATATAATGGTGAAAGAAGGAGGTGCAGTATAATATGAAGATGACATTTCAGCCTAAGACAAGACAGAGATCTAAGGTTCATGGTTTTAGATCAAGAATGAGTACTCCAGGTGGAAGAAAGGTTTTAGCAGCAAGACGCGCTAAGGGAAGAAAAAGACTTTCAGCTTAAGAGTGTTAATGCAGGCAGGTGGATTAATGGTATCCATCTGCCTTTTTGTTAATTAAATATTTTTTATAAGCAAAATATTAAGAGTTTAAGTATAATTTTAGATAATATATGTCAGGAATTGTGACAAGTTAGAGTTTAGTCACATCCTGTATTTGTGTCGGCAGCTTATAATTTTAAAGATGCAGCTTAAATGTACACAAGAATGGGGAATTTTATGAAATTTGATAATTTTGAAACATTGAGAAGTAATTTTGATTTCAAATGCGTATATAATAGGAAGAAGTCGTTTGCAAACAGGTATCTTATTATGTACATTTCAGAGAATGGAACGGATGCGTTAAGATTAGGCGTATCTGTGAGTAAAAAAGTCGGGAATAGTATCGTCCGGCACAGACTGGCAAGGCTTATAAGAGAGGCTTTCAGACTTAATGCAGATAAAGTCAACAGAGGTTATGACATCGTTGTAATAGCAAGAGCCGGTCTGAAAGATAAGAATTATTTTGAGACAGAGAGTGCCATGCTTCATCTGTTAAAGTTACATCATCTGACAGAGGATGATTGTCTTAGGAATGGAGATGAAAACTATGGGAAAAAAGGTAATGATTAAGCTTATAAGATTCTATCAGCTTGCATTATCTCCATATAAAGGAAGGAGTTATTGCAACTTCTATCCTACATGCTCACATTATGCCATTGAGGCAATACAAAGATATGGAGCTTTGAGAGGAGGCTATCTGGCATTTAAACGAATATTAAGATGTAATCCGCTTACAAAGGGTGGATACGACCCTGTGCCTATAACTTTAAAAGAAAGAAAATAGTTGTAAGTATAGGCAGATATGAGGATTAAAAAGATGGAGGTACGGTATTGTATAATTCAATAATTAGTCCAATAGCATATGTATTAGGTAAAATACTGGATATTTTATTTGTAGGGCTTCATCAGATAGGTCTTGGAAATATTGCTATTGCAATTATTATATTTACATTTTTAATTAAGCTTCTTATGCTTCCACTGACAGTAAAGCAGGCTAAGTCAATGAAGCTTAATAAGTTTATTGCGCCTGAATTAAAAGCTATTCAGGATAAGTATAAGGATAAAAAGGGTGACCAGAATGCAATGATTAAGATGCAGGAGGAAACCAAGGAGGTATATGCAAAATACGGAACAAGCCAGATGGGTGGCTGCGTACAGCTTCTTATCCAGTTCCCAATCCTTATGGCATTGTACAAGGTTATTCAGGATATTCCGATGTATGTTGGACAGTTAAAGACATTATTTCTTACAATTTTAAATGGAAGTAATGGCGGTATCATGTCAGTAAGTGATTATGCTGATAAGATGGGTCAGATATCAGCAAATGTTGACTGGTCTAATGTTGATGCAGCAGTTAAGGCTATGAACAGCTTTACGGTTGACCAGTGGAACCAGCTTAAGGATTTATTTCCTGCATTTGCCCAGATAATAGCAGATAATCAGACAAAGATTACAGAAATGAATACATTTCTTACAGTAAATGTATCACAGAATCCTATATTTGGTCTTTCGATTACAATGTTAATACCTATACTTTCCGGTGTAACACAGTATATAAGTGTTAAAGTATCACAGGGAAATGTTGAAATGGATGAAGATAATCCGGCAGCAGCCTCTATGAAGATGATGACATTATTTGCACCGCTTATGTCTGTATTTATTGCATTTTCAGTACCGGCAGGTCTTGGTGTGTACTGGATTGCAACAGCGGTATTCCAGACTATACTCCAGTTACTTGTCAATCGTCATTATGATAAGATTGGAGCAGAAGCTATAGTTAAAAAGAGTATTGAAAAGGCTAATAAGAAGCGCGCAAAGAAGGGGCTTCCACCTGAAAAGATAGCAAAAAATGCTACTGTAAATACTAAAAAGGTTGACAGCATAGAAAAGAATAAGCAAAGAATACAGAATCTTCAGGAAAAGAAAGATGCTAACGATAAGAAGATGAAAGAGATTATGGATTCTACTAATTACTATAAGTCAGCTAAACCGGGAAGTCTTGCGGAAAAAGCAGGAATGGTATCAAAGTATAACGAAAAGAGCGAAAAGAAGAAAAAATAGCAGTTAAAGGCACATTGCTGGAAAAGAGGTTGTTATGGAATATATTGAAGTTTCCGGAAAAACAGTAGATGAAGCTCTTACTAATGCATTGGTAAAGCTCGAAACTACAAGTGATAAAGTTGAATATGAAGTTGTATCTAAAGGAAGCAACGGATTTCTTGGAATAGGTGCAAAGCCTGCCGTTATAAGAGTGAGAAGAAAGCAGGAGTCGGCAGAGCCAGCAGCGGAAAGTATAATAAAGAATACTATTAAGACAGAAAGTCATGTTAAGAAGGAAGAAAAGCAGACTGCCCCAGAGAAAAAAGAAAAAGTAAAATCTCCAGTAGAGGAAACAAAGGTACAGGAAGTAAAGCCGGAATCAAAGACAGAAGTGATGTCTGATGAAGAAATAGAAAGAAGAATCAGAACATTCCTTGCTGATATGTTTAAGGCTATGGATATGGAAGTTGAAGTTAAGATTAACTTTAATAAGAAGGATGAATGTGTTGATGTTGAACTTCTTGGTAATAATATGGGAGTTCTTATTGGAAAGAGAGGACAGACACTTGATTCAATCCAGTACCTTATAAGTCTTGTAGTTAATAAGGGCAAGGAAAAATATGTAAGAATCAAGGTTGATACTGAAAATTATAGAAGCAGAAGAAAAGAGACTCTTGAAAATCTTGCAAAGAATATTGCATATAAGGTTAAGAGAAGCAAACATCCTGTTTCATTAGAACCTATGAATCCATATGAGAGAAGAATCATACATGCAGCATTACAGAATGATAAGTATGTATCAACAAGAAGTGAGGGTGAAGAGCCATTCAGACATGTTGTAATATTTATTGATAAGGATAAGGCTGAAAACAGATAATAAGCATTGTTTTAAATAATGGTATTAATTAATAGATTGCTGTGGTATTATTAACTACGGCAATCTTTTTTATTTATGTGCAATTGAGACAGTACATGAAAAATGCACAGGTGATTATATTTATAGAAATGGAGTTATTTATGGAGGATACAATTGCAGCGATATCTACCAGTACAATGAGCAGTGGTGGAATAAGCATTGTAAGAATGAGCGGATGTGATGCTATAAGTATAGCTGATAAGGTATTTAAATCAAAAAAAGGAATTAAGCTGGCTGACGTTAAAACACATACGATTCATTATGGAAATATATATAATAAAGATGAGCTTGTAGATGAGGTGCTGGTAGCAGTTATGAAAGCACCATCAACATATACAAGGGAAGATGTGGTTGAGATAAATTGTCATGGGGGGATATTAGTTACAAGAAAGGTATTAGATACTCTTCTTATGGCAGGTGCAAGAACGGCAGAACCGGGAGAATTTACAAAAAGAGCATTCTTAAATGGTAGAATCGACCTGTCACAGGCGGAGGCAGTAATCGAGGTTATTAATTCAAAAAATGAATATGCATTGAAATCATCAGTTAATCAGTTAGATGGTAAGTTATCAGAAAAAATCAGACAGATAAGAGACATTATTATAGAGGATATAGCTTTTATTGAGGCGGCACTGGATGACCCTGAACATATATCATTGGATAACTTTGTTGACAAACTGGGGATAAATGTGGAAAACTGTGTGGATAATGTGGAAAACTTATTGAAAACTGCGGATAACGGGAGAATAATTAAGGATGGCATAAGAACAGTTATCCTCGGAAAGACTAATGCGGGCAAATCAAGCCTTCTTAATGCACTTGCAAAAGAAGAACGTGCTATTGTAACAGATATTGAGGGAACTACAAGAGATGTATTAGAAGAACAGATTAATATGGGTGGAATACTTCTTAATATTGTAGATACGGCAGGAATCAGGGATACAGATGATTATGTAGAAAGTATTGGAGTAGAAAAAGCAAAAAAATATGCATCCGATGCAGAGCTTATAATCTATGTTGTAGATGCTGCAAGACCTCTTGATGAAAATGACAGTGAGATTATGGAGCTTATCAGGGATAAAAAGGTTATTGTACTTTTGAATAAATCGGACATGAATACGGTTATAGATAAAAGTGATATACAAAAGATACTTAATTGTCCTATAGTTAATGTATCTGCTAAAAATTCTACAGGAATAGATGAGCTTGAAGAGTGTATAAAGAAAATGTTCTTTGAGGGAAATATTCAATTTAATGAAGAGGTATATATTACTAATTCAAGACATAAGAAGCTTCTTAGTGATGCGCTCGAAAGCTTAAGGCTTGTTAAAGAAGGTATAGATAGCGGAATGAGTGAAGATTTTCTTACCATAGATATGATGACAGCTTATGAAAAGCTGGGAATGATTATAGGTGAGGAAGTACAAGACGACCTTGCAGATGAGATATTCAGTAAGTTCTGTATGGGTAAATAATCTTTGGTAAATAATTCTGATAAAAAGTAAATTCTTATGTAGAAAATTAAAAAACATTTTTATACAGGTATAAAAAAGAGAAAGGAAAGAAAAATGCCAAATATACGTGAAGAATACGATGTAGTTGTTGTCGGAGCGGGTCATGCCGGATGTGAGGCGGCACTGGCCAGCGCAAGGCTGGGACTTAATACAATATGTTTTACGGTAAGCTGTGAAAGTATTGCAATGATGCCATGTAATCCTAATATTGGTGGAAGCTCTAAGGGACATCTTGTAAGAGAGATAGATGCCCTTGGTGGAGAGATGGGAAAGAATATAGATGCTACTTTTATACAGTCTAAGATGCTTAATAAATCAAAAGGACCTGCTGTCCATTCACTGAGAGCACAGGCAGATAAGGCAGATTACAGCAGAAGAATGAGACAGGTAATGGAGAATACTGACAATCTTCTTGTAAGACAGGCAGAGGTGTCAGAGCTTATGGTAGAAGACGGAGTTATAAAGGGAGTAAAGACGTTTTCCGGAGCCGAATATTATGCAAAGGCTGTTGTATTATGTACAGGTGTATATCTTAAAGCGAGATGTATATATGGTGATACGAGTTATGAAACAGGTCCAAACGGACTTCAGGCGGCTACACATCTTACAGATTCCCTTATTAAAAATGGAATTGAAGTAAGAAGATTCAAGACGGGAACACCGGCAAGAGTAGATAGGAGGTCAATTGATTTTAGTAAGATGACAGAGCAGTTTGGAGATGAGAGGGTTGTGCCATTTTCATTTACAACAGATCCCGAAACAATACAAAAAGAGCAGGTATCATGCTGGCTTACATATACTAATGAGAAGACTCATAAGATTATAAGGGATAACCTTGACAGGTCACCGCTATACGCAGGAGTAATCCATTCGACAGGACCTAGATACTGTCCATCAATAGAGGATAAGGTTGTTAAGTTTGCAGATAAAGACAGACATCAGGTATTTATTGAGCCGGAGGGATTATATACCAATGAGATGTATCTTGGAGGAATGTCGAGTTCAATGCCTGAGGATGTACAGTATGAGATGTATAAGACAGTGCCGGGACTTGAAAATGTAAAAATTGTTCGAAATGCATATGCTATTGAATACGACTGTATCAATGCAGTACAGTTAAAGTCAAGTCTTGAATTTAAGAATATAAAGGGATTATTCTCAGGTGGACAGTTTAATGGAAGTTCTGGTTATGAAGAGGCAGCGGCACAGGGACTTGTAGCAGGAATTAATGCAGCGATGTATGTTAAGAATAAAGAGCCTATGATTCTTGACCGTTCAGAAAGCTACATAGGTGTATTAATAGATGACCTTGTAACTAAGGAGACAACAGAGCCATACAGAATGATGACTTCAAGAGCAGAATACAGATTGTTATTAAGACAGGATAATGCAGATTTAAGACTTACAAAGAGAGGGTTTGAGACAGGGCTTATAAGTAAGGAGCGTATGGACTCTGTAATAGAAAAAGAAAGACAGATAAAAGAAGAAATAGAAAGAGTTTCATCCGTAAATATAGGAACTGGTGAAGATGTCCAGAAGGTTATGGAAGAGTATGGAAGCACACCGCTTAAGACAGGAGCCACTCTTGCAGAGCTTATAAAAAGACCTGAGCTTAACTATGAATGTCTTGAGCCTATCGATAAACACAGACCACAGCTTAGCTGGGATGTAAGAGAACAGGTAAATATTAATCTTAAATATGAGGGGTATATAGAAAGACAGTTAAGGCAGGTAGAGCATTTTAAAAAGCTTGAAAATAAACTGATACCGGATGGTATTGAATATGAAAAGATTAACGGTTTAAGGAAGGAAGCTACGCAGAAGCTATGTAAATTCAGACCAAGATCAATAGGTCAGGCATCGAGAATATCGGGTGTATCTCCGGCAGATATATCGGTACTTCTGGTATATATGGAGCAGTTTTACAGAAATGGAGGAATAAATGGATAAGCAGCAGTTCTGTAATTATTTAAGCAATATGCAGGTGGATATAAATGATTATAAGCAGGAGCAATTCGATAAGTATTATAAAGTGCTTGTTGAATGGAACGAGTTTATGAATCTTACAGGCATTACTGAATATGAAGAGGTCCAGATAAAGCATTTTGCGGACAGCCTTGCATTGAAGGAAGCGGTCGATAAGCTTTCTGATAAGTATAAAGATATTAAGAATGTAATAACATTTGATAATAATATGAGTATTATAGATGTTGGAACAGGAGCGGGATTTCCTGGGCTTCCTCTAAAGATTGCATTTGATAAATGTAATACTACTTTATTAGATTCACTCAATAAGCGTGTTAAATTCTTAAATGAGGTTATAACACAGCTTGAGTTAAAAGGAATTGAAGCCGTACACTACAGGGCAGAAGAGGGAGCAAGAAGGCCTGAATACAGGGAACAATTTACCGTAGCTGTATCAAGGGCAGTTGCCAATCTTTCTACTCTTTCTGAATATTGTATGCCATTTGTAAAGGTTGGAGGATATTTTACAGCTTATAAATCAGGTGATATAGATGAAGAGCTTAAGGCATCTGAAAATGCAATTAATAAACTGGGTGGAAAAGTTGAGTGTGTATACAGATTCAGCCTGCCACAGACTGATATTGAAAGGTCTATAGTGTTTATTAAAAAGATAAAAAATACAGCGAAGAAATATCCAAGGAGAGCAGGATTACCATCAAAGGAACCTTTAAATTAAGATTTGTTGAAATGGGGGTGTAGATGGGGCAGGGTCGGTTTTTGTTGTATATTTTGAAACGATGGATAAATACTAAGAAGTTCTACGGATGAGCATTTTATGTATCTATAACGGTCGGGTCGTGCCAAATGCGGCGTCCTGCCGCTTG
>ERZ791617.701-NODE-701-length-18004-cov-3.84021_pt1 | contig 18004 bp, 15 predicted proteins | sample MGYA00510272_ERZ791617 | MGnify/ENA primary metagenome ERZ791617 (study PRJEB30046, sample SAMN00715200) | human gut metagenome | study: EMG produced TPA metagenomics assembly of the A metagenome-wide association study of gut microbiota in type 2...
CAGGATGGAACTCGTACCCAGTCCCGAACCCGCCGGAATGGCCGACAGCAACGTCACCTCGATGCCCGCACCGAACGCCTTCAGCTGTTCCTCCAGCGAGGCAAACCGCTCCGTAGAGAACTCCGGATGAAATCCCGCCAGCGTCAATGCCGCCTTCGGAATCGAGAACGGCGAACCGATTTTACAGAAATCCTGCAGTTCCTCATAGGTAGTCACCACCTCCATGGCACCCAGGTCGATGGAACGCAGTACAATGCGGAACTCCTTCGAAGGCTTTACATACACCTGCAGCGGCGGCTGACCGTTCAGTTCAATGGCCAGGTTCACCACATTACCACCCTCCATCAAACTGTAGGGTGGGGTATCCGTCCATCCTCCCGCCAGGTCAATCCGCACCGGGCTTCGTCCCCATACAATCTGATCCGCATATACCGACAGACGAGGCTGCTGACGATAATCCATCGTGCCCACCAGTCCTTTCCGCATCAGACCGAAGGCCCGTTCCTCCAGGCCCTTCGCTTCCGCACACCCTCTCAGGTCCATCACCTTCGAGCGGAACATCACATCCCCGATGCGTTTCAACAGGGGAGTACCCTCCGGCAATTCCTCCGGCAGACCGATACCTTCCTTGACAAACTCCTCTGCCGCCTCCAGCAAATCCAGCTGATAGAACACACTTCTTTCCTGGTTCCGTGCCAGCAGCGACCAGTCCTCCTTGCGGAAAGCCTCCCGCTGAGCCTGCAGCCGTCTCAGATTTCCGAATGCCGAGATCTCATCTGCCGAAACCTTCTCCGCTTGCTGCCAGATCTCCTTGCCCTTCGCTTCACTTCCAGCATCCAGCATCCACCGCAATACCTGTCCCAGTTCTTCCACCGATTCAACTACCGGGAAGATTGCCGCACTCTGCAGATCCTCCTGTCCCCGGATTTCTTCCGCCTTCAGTCCATGGCATTCCAGCCATTTTCCCACCGGCATACCCAGGTACATCGTATCCGCCTCCGTCAGTTTCCCCTTGAATTTATCATTGAACCCATACGGCCGGGCCACATAGCCCTTTTCGCCCATGGGCACCACATCCACACAAGCCCCTTCCGGCAAATCCATGCTCCAGTCATTCTGCGGCACACCCGTCACAATGTTCCGGCTATGCAGTTTCCATCCGCTTCCCAGATGACTGTTCTCTATCCAGATTTCCGCATTCTCAGCCGTCAGCGCCGCCTCCATCCGCGCATTCTGTACAAACACCGCCGGATGCGGCTTCACCTTATGATGCATGATGGCCCGCTGGTCGGTCACGCAGTTCTGCACCGCCAGAGTCGATGAAATCATTTCCCGGCTCGTTCCATAATGATGAAACTCCCCGCCCGGCAGCGGCAGAATCGCCACCTTCAGACGGTTCAGCTCCTCATCCACAATCCTCGGATGATTACCCAGTGCCAGTCCGAATTCCGAATACATATCATAGAACGATACATTACCCTCCTTGTCCGTCGAGTGTTTCACCATCAGTTCCACGGCACGGTCACTCAGCAGCCAGATACCGATATCCATCAGGAACAGATAGTCCTGCATCAGCTGCCCCATTTCCTCCACGCTCGGTTTCTGCAGCATGAAATCCAGTTCCTCCGGCCGCTTTCTCGATGACACAAACACCCCGTGGTTCTTGGCCAGTTCCGGATCTACCCACAGTCCGTAACACACCACATCCACATCCGGAATTTCCTGCAGCGGCTCCGTTGCCCGGATATACACATCCCCGCTGGCAATCAGCGTATGCAGCCCTTCCGGTGCCTTCTCCATGATATCCTCATACAGCGGCACCTGCAGCGACAGCAGGTTCTGTGTCAGCCTCTGTCCCCGTGCCCAGCGGAACACCGGAATCGGCGTCAGAATCTTTCCCGAAGGCGCATACCCCGGCAAGCGTCGGCTCTGTCCTCCCGCATGCAGCAGGATACGTTTCTCCTGAGCCAGCCATTCCGTCAGGCTCACGTTACCGGCCTCTTCTTTCCGGCACGCCTCCAGCAGCCATGCCGTACCTCCTCCCGAACCCAGTTTCCTTCCTACCGGGTCGGAGGTACAAAACCACTCTTTCTTATCCGTATGTGTAATATCGTGAAAACACCCCACCAGGTTCGGTGGCAGCGACAATAATTTCTTCATATCTGTTCTTTTCCGGTTTAAAGTTTAAAAATCCGCTCCATCAGCTTCCACTTCTCCTGAGAGGTAGCCCCCGGAGCCGCTTTCTGGAATTTCGCCATGTGCGCCTCCCATTCAGCCTGTCTCGGCAGGGTAGCCAGCCGGGCATAGTCGCGCTCCATATCGAATTCATCCGTCGTATCCATGATCATGAACAGCCGGTTACCGTAAATATAAATCTGCATATCTACGATACCTACCTCACGGATACCTGCTTTCACTTCTTCCCATACGTGCGCATGCTCAGCCACATAAGCCTCAATCAGCTCCTTATCATCGTATAAATCCAATGTCTGACAATATCTTTTCATATCTCCATCTTATATAGTTGTTTCTGACCGACAAATGTAAGCAATTATTTTCTGAAACACTACTTAACCTCAAAAACATTCCAAATGTCCTGCTCAGTTGTTACAAATCAAAACTAAAATTCCCTACACGCCTTTTTCTCTTCCTGAATCATGTATACAAACCCGTGAAAACCCTTAACTTTATAAAACAGCTATGAACCGCACCCGCTGCTGTTCGCTTTTTCACTCATGCACAATAAAAGAACCAGATTTATAAAACTTACCGATTATGAAAAAAAACGCATTAATACGTTATGGTATCTTCTTCCTTTTCCTTTTGGGTTACTCGTCCCTCTTTGCTCAGAACTCCATAGACGAACTTTGGAAAAAGGCTGAAGCCGCTTTGGAAGCCAACGAGGAATATGCTGCTGTGGCCAACCTTGAAAAAATAGTCATGAGTACCGGCCTTTTCGATGAACCCGCCATACAAAGCCGCCTGGTGTTGGCCGAACTCAGTCTGATGGGAACCGACATGGAGAAAATATATGAAAGCTATGCCTACTTCAACTGCCTTCACCAGACCCAGGACCCTCATCATCGTTACGGAGACCTGACCCGGCAGCTGAAACACCGTTATGACAGCCTCCTGCAGGTTGATATGAGCCAGGGCATTACCCCCGGATTCTATTTCTCCGACAGTCACGATGACCGTCATGTCCCGACCATGCTGGCACGGATAGAGCGCACTTCCGACCGCTGGACCGTTTCTCTTTGCTATGGATGTGGCATTATAAACGATCCGGTCAACCGGAAGAAAGGAAATATCTTTTGTGCTGCCGACATCAATTATACCGAAGACAACCAACTGGTAGCTGTCTGGAACGGACACGTCAAGCAACGGCTGCCACAGACTGATCTGGCCCATTCGATGGCTGACCAGTCCAGAGAATTCAAAGCCTCCATGTATCAGGAAATGGCAGCAGGAAACTACAGTACCAGTGATGTCGTGACCGGTACCATCGCCACCGAATTTGTCGGCGCCCTTGTCAACGGTCTGGGTAGCGCCATGGCCAGGGGCAAGACCACCCAGTATTTCCATGAGATGACCTGGCATCGCAACAGTGACGGCTCCCTGGGGGTACTCTTCAATCGTGGAAAAGTGACAGGATACACCGGACAAGACATACGGGTACAGAATGATGAGGTCCGTTTCAACCTCTATAAACTCTATCCCCATCATCAAATTTTCTTTTTCGATTATGAAGACAACTCCCTGATTACCTGCAATGGCCGTATTATGCCCACCTGGTCAGACTATGATCGTTTCTTCCGCTTCTCACCGGTCTTTTTCAACCCCTCCGTACAGGAAAGCTTCGGCATTACCCAACCATCACGGATTGAAAAACTCCATAAGAGAAAAGACATCAACGGAATCATGTACAAAGTCTTTGAATATTATACCCTGTTTGCCGATATGCATACCGACACCATCGCCAAGTACATTCCTCCCTTTGCCGAACTGGAAAGTGTTTATGTGGACGAAGGAGAATCCACCAGAGGCCTCTGTCTCGGCAAAGTATACAAAAAAGACTTTGTCGATTTCTTTGCCATGCAGACCAGTCAGACCCTTCTCTTTACAGCCTTACCGCAAAATATGGACTATGGCACTTGCTACCAGTCGGTTTATTCCAATAACGGCATTCATTTTTTTGCAGAGATATGCAATGGCTCGCAGCAAGGTTACCTGCAAGTATTTCTGAATAACGGCAACCGCTACGTTGGGCAGGCCAATCAATTTAAAGCCAGCGGTGAAGGAACCCTGTATTATCATGACGGAAAAATCCTGAAAGGTAATTTTGATAATCAGGTCTGCCTGTCGGGCGTGCTGACCTTTGAATACAACGGCGTCCGGTATCAGGAAGAAGTACATGATTTCAACTGGGTAAACGGTGTAGACACCTGGATGAACGATTGGATCAATAAAACCCAAAAACAAACAGTCACTCACTCAAAAACAAAAGGAAAATGAATTTTCTTTATCGCCTTGCAATGTGTATCCTTTTCACCGGCTTTTCCCTGTGCCTTTTTCCTCAGACTACCGGAGAAATACAGCGCCTGGAAAGGGAAATATCCGAACTGCGCCAGCTTATCAGCCGTGAGAACGCCAATCTGCAGATGATGCGCAATAACTCCCGTAACGAAGGCGATATCGAACGGCTGGCCTATTATATCCAGACTCTGGAACACAGTCTGGTTATCAAGCAAAAAACCATTGAATATTTACGCCAGCAGGAAGCCGAGCGCCTGCGTCGTGAAGCCGAATTACAGCGTGCGCTCGAAGAAAAAGTCAGAGAAGCCCAGAAAAAGAAAAAACAGCAGGAACAGCAGCGCCTGGAGCAGCAGAAAGCCAGAGAACAGGCGCAGCGGGAAGCCGAACAGCGTGCCCTTGCCGAAGAGCGTCGCCGCGAGCAGGCACGCCGTGCTGCAGAAGAAAGAGCCCGCTGGGAGGCCGAACAACGCGCTATCCGTGAAGCCCGCGGAGAAGCGGCATATCGCGACTATATGAATAAAAGTGCCGGAGCCAATATCCGGAACCATAACTACATCGATGCCCATGCCCAGGATCAGGAGCGTGTTACCCGTGATGTTACCTCCTACGTAGCCGGGCGCAGTGCCGGACTGACCCCTTTACAGGCACAGCCCTCCGGAAGTCCCTCTTCAGGCTCCCCCAAAAACCTGTCCGGACTGATGCAGAAACTCCGTACTTCCAATCCCGAAATAGTAGATGCATACATTACCCGCGACGTCCGTGATTTCCTGCTTACTTACTTGGATAATCTTTTTGACGGCAGTCTTGACAACTCCCTTTTCTGCAACTATATCACCGAAAAAATCTGCGACCGTTACCAGGTAAATAAACTCGCCTTTTTCAACGGGCAGTGCGATATGGATACCCGCCGGAAGATTGCCGATGAGATAAACCGGAGTACCGATAAGGCCAATGAACTTCTCCGCTCCACCTTTGACCAGTGGAACCGGCAGAAAAACGCCCCGAAGTGGCAGAAACTGGCAGAAACGCTGAATGACAATCAGTTGATTTCCACCCTCAATATCCTTTCTACCTCCAATGGAGGAGAACTTCCCACTCCGATGGCCTCAGATGCCGACTATTATTATTACCTGCTTCCCGTAAGTGGAGAACTTGCACGAATTTCACAGAAAGAGAAGGGGAGTATGGAGATTATCGATACCGATCTGCGCCATGTTTCCGGCAAAAGCTTCAAGGAATTCTTCCGCGGGCAGGCAGAACCGCTTACCGCCTACCGGGCCGCTTTCCAGCAGCATCCCCGTATCCGGAAATACGCCCTGAAAGAAGACGGCAGCGCCACAGAGAAACACATCTCATCTTCCGGAGAAGTACGCAAGTACAAGATAGAAAAGCCTGAAATAAAATTCTATCATCACGGCGGTGCCGTACTCCAGAACTCCTATAGTGAGAATACCCAATTCGATCATCAGTATACCACAGACCTGACGTTGAAACTCAGTGTCCTGAATGCCTCTCTTGAAACGAAATACGATCTGATGGAGAATGAAAGCGAATGGTCTTTATCCCTGAACTACGATGCCAGACTGTATTCCTCCCAAAATGGCAGTAAACTGACCGCTTCAGGGACGCTGAAAGCCCCGCTCGATAAGAGCAAAGCGAAGCTCAGTGCCAATCTTACTCCTCATGTTCAGGGCAGCGTCTCCGTATCCGCCGATGGGCAGCTTTCCGCATCCGGGAAGCTGAAGAATGGAGTATCCTCTGTGAAATTCTCCAGATCCGCTTTAGTTGAAGGAGACTCCACAAGCACATCGTTTGGCCTGGAGGAAGGATCTTCCAGCATCCGTATGGGAAGTACCACCTGGAAAAATACTATAGATATCAAGCCCATTGACAAGGACTATAAATATTTCGGTATCTCATTAGGGGTTGCAAGCAGCCATCAGTATCAGGAACAAAGTCTGCAGAATGATGAAAACCGTTATGTCAATCAGTTGCCGGCTGACCTCGTTGCCCGACTTTATACCCATAAAATCAAGGAAATAGAGGACAGTAAAGCCGTTTTTTATGCCGATTACGAAGACGACACTTATGGAAACCCTGTCAAAAAACCGGTAAGTCCTTCAGAAATAAATAAAATGAAAGAAGACTTTGCCAGAATCATCAAAGACGGTGCGCACAATGAGGATTATGAATGTCCGCCCAGCGACTTCAACGGATTTGTATCCTGTTATGTGATGGAAGAGTAAGCCGCAAGTCCGCCGTATTACAACTGTTTCAGAATAGAATCTAAATTAAATCTTCCTTGCTCTTCATCACGGTTCACTTTTACATGAAATGTAGGGAGCTCATTAAAACAGAGATTCCCTTTAACCGGTAATTTGGGTAATTGGGAATATATTCTATTGATGGGAAAACTAACCGGTTCCTTCTTTGAGAATTGCAGGCATTGCCTTTCAAATCTGGACAATGTTCCCACTTTTGTATTTTTCTTTTTCAGAATACGTGTTAGTCTTTCAGTCTCAATGGGGTGTGATACAATGATACCACATTTTTTATATCGGTTATACTCTACTCCGTCCAGAATGGAAAGTAGAGATATCATACGAAAATAACCTGCAGACAATTGCTTTTCTGCTTTTGAAATATTTTCTTCCGAGTACTTCGATTTCAGTTCTACGAATATAATAAACCTCTCTTCTTTTCGTTCGATGACCAATACTCCATCGCAACTATGTTTTAGTTGAGGCATTCCTCTTTCTGTCTCATCATCATTTTTGTATAAAAAATCTGTTTTGTTGAATATGTCTTTATGAATATTCATGAACTGGCCGTGATATTCAAATACGATTTCTTTTACAGACGCACCACCCTCATCCTCCTTGACAGAGAAAGTTCCTCCATTATATTTTAATAGAAACCATTGGGCATTGAACACCTTGGTCAGTTTGTCATACAAAATCATTTTCTATATCTTCTAAAAAATCACTCCATTCAATTTGTTCTTGTACAGCTTTTTCAAAAGTTGAGAAAGGGATTCCTTTTTCTGCATTCATCCTTTCTACCTTGACAGCATATCCGACATTATCGGTATGAAAATAATAAGCCTCTACCAGTGAGCCATCCAATGTCAGGTTATTGTCCCATCCGTTTTTTTTGCAAAAATCTTCGAAAGCCTCCGGATTATTCTGTTTTACTTTATCCAGTTTGATTAGCAGATTCAGTCTGGCCAGGAAATAGTCACTGTGCGTTGTGATTTGCATCAATGCTCCTTCGTTGATACAACTGGTCAATAAGTCCGCAATACTATATTGCATTTCCGGGTGTGCATGTGCTTCCGGTTCTTCGATACACATGGAATCATTGCTTAGATTGTCTGTCTGCATCCAAAGGATGACCGGGCTTAATTCTCTGATGGATGAAGCGGCTGCACTCAAGGGTAATTCCGTCTGTTCGTTTATTTTAAGGGTAAGCCCTTCCTTCTTGTTGTTCACCTCTCCATTGATCATTTTCCTGATTTTTGCCGTTTTGGTATTTGTTGTCTGCCTGTTCGTCTTTTGGATGTCCTTCATTCTTCGGTTGTTAATCAGGTCAAAATCCTTCAGGAAGATATCATACATGCCTATTTTGCTTGATTGTGCCTGTGTAGAATAACTTTCATTCAGGAGCGAGGCTCGTCCCGGTGGCAGCAAATAAGCGTGGCTGATATCCCTGCCCAGCAGTTCATTGCATAAATATCTTGATGTTGAATCACAAATACCTTGTATTTTGTCTATTGATTGGAGAACATATATATAATGAGCTTCATTGTTTATGTTAACTGTTGTCAGTTCCAGACCTTTGGGCACCTCTGTCACAAAATCGGGAATTCTCTCAGAATATTTAACGGTGAACTTGCTTTCCGTGTCCTCTTCCGGATAAAACTGAATGCGGCAAGGGATGCCTGGATAGTTCAGAAGATATACAAAGAACTTCTTGACATCTTCCTCCATCCACAATTTTAACTCGTCTATAGTGAAAGAAAAATTAAATTCTTTTTGTGCCTCCATATCTTCTGTTACTTTGGTCCGGATAAAGTCCTTTAATCTGTCCCCTGAAAATAAATTGAAAATATAGTAAGCCAGAAAGTTTGTATAACTTTTCCCTAAGTTAGAAGCACCTGTAAAAATCATGACAGGTGCCAATGTGATATCAGCGTTTTTGATCGGACCAAGTTCTTCGATATGTATTCTAAACTTCTTCATCGTCTGTTTTGGGTAATATCTATAGATATAGCAAAGATAAAATAAACAATCAGAAATACAAAGTAAACAAAAATATTTTGAATATTAAGGAATGTGTATTCTGAGGTATGATACGTCAAGGTTTTTAAGGTAATGATATAATATTTTATAGACGTGCAAATGAATTTCTTTTTTTTGTCAGAATAACCCCCAATTCACTTCATTTGGTATCCGATACCAGACATATAGTCCTTCCTGCATACAGGCCCCCTTTTTATTGTTCCTGATTATGCCTAACTTCACTTCTGATTCAAGGAATTTTACCATCACTGAATACTGATACAAATTAAATCTACTTATCTATGAGACACAAAACATTTATTAAATCCGGTTCATTTTTCTCCCGGGCTTAAGATTGAAGCCACCATTGCAGAACTGCGACTGTGCATCGCCGATCTTTACGTACTTCCATTGTTGGAGAAACTCAAATTAACAAGAGTTACAGACAGTCAGGGTACCAGCATTGAAGCCCAGACAAATACCACCCGGGAAACCCTTTCGAAAGACATGCAAATCAGTATCGACGTGCGTAACAGCAAAGGCGAGTCCGTACAGACAAGCGAAGACAAGTCTTATGAGGGCGTGGCCCGTCCCGATGGCGATAACTGGACCCTTCCGAGCATGAATATCAAAGAAACCTTCGAGAACATCCCCGAAGGCGATAACTATACCGTGGTCCCGATTATCAAATCCCCCATTCTGAAAGACATCCCCGAACTGAAGGAATATGTGCTTGAAACAGCTTCCGCAAGCATTAACGTTCCGTCACGCAGCGAAGGCGACTTAAGGAATTACCTCATCAAACTCTATCAGGAAACCAACGGACCCGCCTGGCCGGAGAGCGAACGCACGAACTGGTGTACCAATCTTCCTCTGACAGAATGGGCCGGGGTAACTGCACACCCCAGCATCAAGGGACTTTACAGACTTGAAAAACACGGAATTACCGGTAATGTAGACTTCAGTGGATGCCAGTCTCTGGAAACGATTAATATCTACGGAAATATCAATACATTAAATGTCTCAGATTGCCCGATGCTGGTAGAATTTGACACCGACGCCCAAAACATTCTTGCACGCAATTGTGATGGCTTGGATATTTTGAGTTTAAATGTTGAAAAATGTGCATCTGCCGATTTGAGCGGATGCATGAGACTTTCCAACCTTGCCGTTCAGGGTGTGGAGAAATTAATTGTATCCCATTGTCCTTTACTCACATATCTGGATATTTCAGGAAATCCCGACCTGAAATATCTGGATGCGTCAGAGTGTGACAGACTGTATCAAATTAATTTTATCACACAAATTGGCGGAATGATGCATAAGGTCTTCGTCGGTGGTGCGAATCTGGAATATCTCAATGTATCGGGATGTACCAGCCTGGAAGACTGCTTTGGAGGACATTCAACAGACGATCCTGAGATAATGGAAGCAGAAGGCTATGAACGGATCTGCTATATTGAAACCCGTCGGGCTGATGCTTCAACCGGACAAGAATTTGAGCGCACCCTGCATATCCCGGAAGAAACACTATTAAAGGAAATCAATTTATCCGGAGTAAAAGCCTTTGAAAAAGTAATGGTAAAGGGTAAACAGCTCGAATACCTGAACTTGTCCAATACTCATCTTTGGGAGATCTATGAAACATCCTTCCTGGATTCGCACGTGCGCAATTTGGATATTTCCGGATGTTATGAACTGAAGAAAGCTTATATTAAGGGAAATCAAAGTACTGTTATTCCGTTGCAAAAACTCAATGCATCCAATTGTTCCTCACTGCAATATCTGAATTGTCAAAACTCTTTGTTGTCTGATCTGGATATAAGTAGGTGCGAGAACCTGGCAGATCTGTATTTGCAAGATACGATGATGAAAGAGAGTCTTGACGCATTTTATGAAAAATATGACAAATTCCCTACTTCTTACGATCGCCGTTATACATATGAATATGTTCAATTAGATCCTGAAAGTTCTCTGTGGTATATTTTAAAGGCGATGGACAAGGGCGTTGGCTGGTGGTATAATGGTGAACCTGCCCGAGGATATCATCTCGAAAGAGACTTGCCATGCTCGTTGGATTGTCTTGCTGGCTGGTTTAATGGAAATTGATTATAAGATCACATATACAAACAAAGGGCATTATTAACTATTTTGTGTAGGTTGAAAATGAGAGTGTGTCAAAACTCATTTTTTGAAAATATGAACTTATAATTTGAGCATCCTAAAAGACTAAAAAAGGGCTGTATCATTACTCAATACAGAGTTTGATACGGCCCTTTTAAATATTATAGTTGCAATCTGTAACTTTGGGGAGTGGTCATTTTAGTTTTGACACACCCTCATTTTTATGCATTTAGCTAAAAGATTGTTGATAAGGTAACTAACAGCACCGCTTAAATTGAGCAACAGTAGGAGCAGATATTGGTGCTGGAACAGTCCTCTCTCGGTTTTAAATTACTCGCAAGCCACAATTCACACCGTTTTTATCGCTCTTATAGTTCACACTATCCGGGTAGATAAGAACTTGCACCCTAAAAGGAGGGAATGCTTCTCCTTTCTAGGACGATTTTAAATATAAATAGTCCGGAATTTTAGCATATGACTTTAATTCTGTTGATATTATATCTGCAATTAAAAAATCCCTCGCACTTTTCCATATTCTTTTTTTCTTCTTTTCATTTAAATTTAGAGAACTAATCTCTTGATTTTCGCTATTTAATAGTCTTATGGAAATATGCCAAAAGTTACATTTGGTTGGAGTATGAAATATCATAAAATGACATTTCTGTTCTCCAACTTCAGGTAAGTCACACTTTAATAAATTATCTATTGGAATGAAATAAAAGCCTCTATTTTCATCTTTAAAGCATTCTTTGTCAGTAGGTATTAATCCTATTGTATTTTCCTCCCACAAGTCACAAAAGATATGTACATGTTCTTTAACTATCCCGTAAAAAATATCCTCTTTTGTAAATATACCTAAAAGATTATTTGATAAATCTCGAAGATGGTCACTTTGAATTTGTATACAATCAGGATGTAACACATTCGAATTTTCAATCCATTGTACTTTATCACTTTCTAAATGGCGAATAAGGACAAGGCCGGTTTGAGATAGTAAATCATTTTGGTTTATAAAATGATATTGAGGCTGTGGCAAAATATGTTTAGGATAGATGCCCATACAACTCTTCTTTTTGAAATATTTCGAATAAACGTTTGATGCTATTTTCGATATTGTCTTCAATGACATATTTTTTATTTGGAGTAGATACATTAACCAATGCTTCAACATCATCGTTTTCAAAAAAGAGATTAAAAAATAATTTTATATCATTTTTTTGCCCATACATAAATAAACATTCCTCTTCTTGTGAAATGTCTGTACACAGTAAATCTAATGACAACAGCATAAGCCCATTTCGCATTTCTTCAAATGCTGTAATTACAAATTGCTCAGAAGAAGATGCGAATAATTCTGGTGTGTTTTTTATAAAAGTTTGGACTTTTGTTATATCACCAATTTGCTTACATATGCTCTGCTCTTTGTCAATGATTTCTTCCGTAGAATATCTCTGAAATTCTCTGTTTTTATATGCGTTCAAAAAAAGATTGTATTATCATCAATATAATCTTCATTTTCATTTGTATTGATAATACATTCATTTATAATTTGTGCGTTAAAATAATCATACACACAAGGCTCTATGTATGGTGCATTTGCAATCATCTTAATATTCAGGATTTAAAGATTGAATAAAATCCGTTTTCAAAAGGCCAAAGAAAGTTTCCTTTTCAATCGTATGAACTTTATCTAATAAGGACATAACCATCTCTATAGAATCTGAGTTTTCAAAATTCTCATATACATTTACATCAAATAGAGAAGCAGAATATTCTTCACCTTTAGGATTTTTCCTTTTTGTTTTATTTACTAATGATACAAAAATTTTTATATTTTCATCTATACGGTTAAGTTTTATTTCTTGGCTTCTAAATGGATTCGTCTTATCTCCAATACAAATATTTCCGTTGATATAGTCTATAATATCAAGATCATGATATTCGCTGATATAACGTATTTGGACACGATTAAAATCTTTTGCAATTTTACATTCTTGCATTGCAGTAATGATATTCTTTATCTCTTTTTGATAAATGTTCCATCCTACATAATGTCCCATATTACAATTAAAAGACAAACTGTTGCCCTGCATTACAAAACGAATGTGTTCTTTTATAAAAATACCATATGTGATATTCTCTTTACCTCGCTCTAAAGAAACAGCCATTTTCCCATTTTTATCTAACCGCACACTTACTTGTGGAGCTGGTATGTAATTGTATCCCAATTCTTGAATACGTGTAGAAATCATTCCTGGCCATAATTCAGGAGGACATATCGGATTCATTCTGATTTCGATGATAGTCTCAATGAGATTATCTGGATTTATTTTTTTGGGCAGATTCATATTTTTTGTATTTAATGATATACAGCTATTTCAAGCGCAAAGATAGCTGTTTTTTTATTATTTCTATTATACTTGTTGAGGAAATTGCAGTGACTTGTTTTTATCTAACTACAAAAGATGTATCTTTGCTTCCGAAAGAGTTATTTGACAGCAAAATATTGCAAAACACTGACAATCGCACGGTTTCTAACTCGTTACACTACTTCTTAGATATCTCGTTAAAAGTTTAGTTCTCAAATGGTTGTGTCAGATGGTTTTAAATCTAAAATAATAATAGAACCAGTCATATTCTTTTAAAAGCTTCCATAATAATCATCGGGAGAAACAAAATACTTTTCAAAAGCAGACAATCCCAGTTTGCGTAACTCTTTGAGAGCCCTTACATGGAATATATTAAACAGAAAAGCATACTTGCGGTCCCTCTTAATCAATATTCTTGATCTGTTTTTTGCAGTCAACACCCAGATAAATCTGATTCCTTTAAGTGTTTCATTGTTCAATCCCAATTTATCCAGTGTGTTATTGGAATCAGTTTGACGTAATCTCACCTTTCCGCTTATGCCTATATATTCAATCTTATTTTTGATATCAGGCATAAATATTAAAGGTGTAATCATTGCGTCTTTTCTTTTGCAATTATATGAAAAAGACGATTCAGTTCCCTCTTTGAGTATACCTTTACAAGACACACACAGATAGTTAACTTCTGAATCATTTTTAACGTTTTGTCCGCTTCCTCGTCATCACCTGTTCCTATAAACTTAAAATAATCAAATTCCAGCACCTTAATGTCTGCCGGCATATTATTTATGCCCATAGCATCCCGAACAGTAGCATCATAATTCAGTCCGTACACATTCGACAACACCTCATTCCTTACACTTTGTAGAGTAGGAACAAATCGCCTTTGAATTAAAGTCCGTGATAGTTGAATGTTATATCATGGATTTTTGTATTTTTGTATTCCCATCCATCAATACTCCTAGTCATCTATGCCTCTGCTGATGGGTTGAGAGATGGCAGTAGAACAAATTTAAAATATAAGCAAAACATGAACGAATATTTGAGAATACAGAATTTCGGTCCGGTTATAGATATAGAATTGGATAACATCGCTCCTTTGACAGTCCTTATAGGGGAGTCTGGTAGTGGTAAGAGTACGGTCATGAAAGTTCTCTCCATGTTCAGGTGGATATATAAGCGTATAGTACTTCGTTCGTATGTCAGACAAGCGAAAATAAAAAAAACAGGCATAGGCATTCAGATGAAAACTCTGTTGAAAACATCACAACTGAGTGAATATCTGAAGGATGATACTGAAATTGTTTATCGCAGAGACGATTATACCATTTCCTATATGAATGGCAAGTTACATGCACAGGCAGACATACTGGCAGATAATCTCAGTTTGGAGAAAATATGCTATATTTCGGATAAGCGTTCTATGATACCAGACTTTTTGGAAAATAAGATTGAGAAAAAGAATGCCAATTATCATTTACGGGATACCTTAGAGAATTTTCTGCTCGCTGCGGATTCTATTCGCCAATTGCCGTTGGATTATCTGAATGTAGAGCTGAAGATTGAAAAAAGCACAAAAGGCGACAAATACATGATTAAGAGCACCGATGGAACTCCTTGTTCTATTCAGTTGCGAAATTCATCATCGGGTATGCAAACGGTGACCCCCCTAAGTCTGATAGTAGAGTATTATGCCAAGAAGTTCGATTCGCAAAAATCGATGAACTCTTCATTGTTCAGTTATTTACAGGATAATGATAAACTTGATGCATTTAATACAGCAAAGAATATCGGTGAAATAAGAAAAAAAAATGTGCATTTGTTTATCGAAGAGCCCGAATTGAGTCTTTACCCTGAGAGCCAGAGACATTTGATAGATTTCTTGGTTAACCGTTGCTTTATGTCTGATCATCCATATAATATGACACTGATGGTAGCTACCCACAGCCCATATATAGTTAATTATTTGAATGTCTTGATTCGCAGATCCAAAGAACAAGGAAAGGCTTTCATGCGTTCCGAGGATGTGAATGTATATGAGATTTTTGAAGGAAGTGCTGGCCAATTGAAAACGCTTAATGACAGACCTATTATTGATACGCGTTCGATGTCAGAGCCTATAACAGAAATGTATACTGAATTTAACTCATTGTGATTATGGAACAGATGTTGAAGACCGAAGTTGTCGGGATATTGAATGCCATACAAAGAGGTAATGCACCAGCACTGACTGAGAATGAGACAATTCCCCAGTTTTGGGAAACATCGGAGTATAAATTTGACCTGGTTGATTCAAAAGCCGGTTCTCCTCTAAGAGAGTTTAAAACGGGTACTGCACATTATATTAACGGAAATGAGAATGACACGTATGATCTGAAAATTATTTGTTACGATGACTTTATTCATCAATTCACATTCGATGATGGTAAAGGTAATAATCATGTCAACAGACTGAAAGATGGTGTTAGAGTCGCAGACTTTTTGATTTACGATCAGTCAGCATCGAAGGCTGTTTTTATAGTTCATGAGTTATCTGATGAAGCATCAGACAAAAAGATTAAGGTAGCTAGAAAACAACTTTCGGATACATTGAATCAACTCTACAAGTCAGAGAAAATAGGTAAATATATTGATAGCTTTGAGCAGAAATTGTGTTTTTTGTCGGCAAAGGATAACAGAGAATTGGTTGAATCACAAGGAATGGCAGATGGATTCAATGAGATATACAAGGTTTTGCCAGAACCAATGCAGTTTACCTGGGGACAAATCGGTACGCATAAATTCTCAGCTTTTGAAACAAGCTTTGTACAACTTGAGAAATAATATCACTTATTTGATATTAAATCCGGTTCATTTTTACACAAATGGGCGTACCCGAATAAGGTACACCCATTTGTCGTTTAAGGACTTCCGGAAAGCAAAGTCCCGTCATCCAGTCTGCTATTCATATTGCGTCTTGCGCATATCCCCCGTTTCCGCAAAGGCCCGATGCATTTTCAATGCATTCTTCAAACTGAACGGATATCACCGGAAATGCTCAACGGGTATCTGCCGGAATGTGCATGTACAGCAAATGTCTCCCCTCGGTCAATGTGACGGCTAGACTGAGGCTGAACAATATTGTGAGCTGCTGTTAATATAAATGTTAGCATAGATTCTATTATTTAATTCCAAGTTTACCTTTCTCAATATTTACTTTGCTTTCAAGAGATGACAGTGTTTCCTTCCATAGAGCGACAAACTGGTTGAACTCATTCATTTGATTATTAGAAAAATCTGCAATTTCATTCATGGTCTTCTGGTACAAACCATTTACCATATAACTCCAAACCAACACAGATGAATTATTCCTGTCATTCATGTCCTGCAACTCTTTAGAGCATTCCTTGAATTTCTTCTTATATATAGGTTCGCTCTTTTGTATAGGCATTTGCAATGCAAGAAGTGCTTCAAGTGCTAGCTTTGGATTCTTTTCAATACTTGTTACAAGAGGAAGTTGTCGTTCTAAATCAGCAATGCGCTTATTGTAGCTATCTACAATAACGCCATACTTTGATTCGGAATACCAAAATGAACTCTTAAGCTTCTCAACCTTTTCCTTCATAGAGGTAATATGTTCAGTAACTGACTGATATATAATAATTGTAATGCCAATAACAGTACCTTCACTTTCTACAACTGGAATTTCTTTAAGCATTTTGTCGTTTTTGAATGCAGATCTTTTATGTGTGGTAAATGAATTGATTGATTGAAGCATGTTGCGAGACTTGTCTCTCGTTTCATTCTTCATCCTGGAAACGTTTGACTGATATTCCTCGATTGCTTTTTTAAGTGGTCTTTTCTTAATTTCATTTGTGATTGCTCGCCCACCCATGGCTCCGCCGATGCCACCAACAATACTACCAATTAGTGTGCCTATAGGGCCAAATAGACTGCCAGCAAAGGCTCCTGCTTTAGCTCCTGCCAAACCGCCCCCACCGGCACCAACAGCATCCAAGCTAACATTCTTTAATGATGTCATTGTTCAAGCCTGTCAAAGGCAGAAGTCGTGTCATCATGATGCATTTTCATGACTCGGGATACTGCTACAGGCATTAGCAGTTCTCACAATATGTTCCTGATTATTTTTTCTTTTTAAAATAATAATAGAACCAGTCATATTCTTTTAAAAGCTTCCAATAATAATCATCGGGAGAAACAAAATACTTTTCAAAAGCAGACAATCCCAGTTTGCGTAACTCTTTGAGAGCCCTTACATGGAATATATTAAACAGAAAATCATACTTGCGGTCCCTCTTAATCAATATTCTTGATCTGTTTTTTGCAGTCAACGCCCAGATAAATCTGATTTCTTTAAGTGTCTCATTGTTCAATCCTAATTTATCCAGTGTGTTATTGGAATCAGGCTGACGCAATCTCACCTCTCCGCTTATGCCCATATATTCAATCTTATTTTTGATATCAGGCATAAATATTAAAGGCGTAATCATTGCGTCTTTTCTTTTGCAATTACAAGAAAAAGACGATTCAGTTCCCTCTTTGAGTATACCTTTACAAGACACGCACAGATTCCCATACGCAATAGGGTGGGGATATGGTGGATAGACAAAAACTTTCAAGTTTTTCTCATACTTTACCTGGTAAGTTTCCAATTTTAGGGTGTCCCCTTTTAGACGGGCGCCAGCAGGCACCCGT
>ERZ791617.703-NODE-703-length-17983-cov-2.71971_pt1 | contig 17983 bp, 19 predicted proteins | sample MGYA00510272_ERZ791617 | MGnify/ENA primary metagenome ERZ791617 (study PRJEB30046, sample SAMN00715200) | human gut metagenome | study: EMG produced TPA metagenomics assembly of the A metagenome-wide association study of gut microbiota in type 2...
AGGAAAAAACAAAAATCCTAAAGAAGCGGACTATGTCTTGAGAGACAACACCGACTACCCTGTAGGCAACGCCATTCCATTCTGGCTCATGGGTATGATGTGGTAGTATTATAGTCATCACCTAAAAAAAATAATCACCCCAGCCATTCGTCTCCCCCCTTCAAAAAGGAAATGAATGTCCAAGGTGATTATTTTTAAATATATCAGAAAGCAGGAAAATCCCTATCTTCCCCACTCCTTTATCATCTGCTCATTCCGCAAACGACATTACCATCCATAATGACATATACGTGTTGTTACTTTACTCCATAAAAATATCTGCTATTGTTTCCCTATACACTCATAAATAAAACCAGCTTCATGAAGTTCATGAGCGTCATAAATATTACGACCATCGATCAATAAGGAATTACGCATAAGTCTTTTAAGTACAGCCCAGCTAGGGATACGGAACTCCTTCCATTCCGTAACCAGCAACAAGGCATCCGCATCCACCGTAGCGTCATACATATCACTCGCGTAGACGACCTTGTCGCCCAGCCTACGCCTGCACTCCGCCATAGCGATCGGATCATACACCTTGACCGTAGCACCCGCTTTCGTCAGCAAATCAACCAAGACCAAAGAGGTAGCCTCACGCATATCATCCGTCTCCGGCTTAAAAGCCAAGCCCCACAAGGCCACCGTCTTACCGGATAAGTCCGAGATATGTTTTTGAAGTTTATGAAACAACACGCTCTTTTGCCTCTCATTCACCTCCTCGACCGCTCTCAAGACATTCATCGTATAGCCATTCTTTTCAGCCGTCTTGATCAACGCCTTTACGTCTTTCGGGAAACAAGAACCACCATAGCCACAGCCCGGATACAAAAACTTACTCCCGATACGACTGTCCGAGCCTATCCCCTTACGCACCATGTTCACGTCGGCACCCACCAACTCACAAAGGTTGGCGATGTCATTCATAAAACTAATACGGGTAGCCAACATCGAATTAGCGGCGTATTTGATCATCTCAGCGGAAGGCACATCCGTAAAGATCAAGCGATAGTTATTCATCATGAACGGCTTATACAACTTCTCCATCAGTTTTCGTGCTCGCCCCGATTCCACGCCGACCACCACACGATCTGGCTTCATGAAATCATCCACCGCATTTCCCTCTTTCAAGAACTCCGGATTACTGGCCACATCAAACTCAACAGACACACCCCGTTTATCCAATTCCTCTTGAATAGCGGCCTTGACCTTCCGGGCCGTACCCACCGGCACCGTACTTTTAGTCACCACTAACGTATATTTATTGATATGTTGCCCTACCGTACGGGCAACCTCCAGCACATAACGCAGATCCGCACTGCCATCCTCGTCCGGAGGCGTACCTACCGCACTCCACGTCATCCAGCACGGAGGCGAGATCCGTCGTGAACTTCAAACGTCCGGCATTATAATTCTTATGGACCATATCCTCCAAGCCCGGCTCGTAAATCGGGATGACACCCTTCTTCAAGCTCTCGATCTTCTCGGCCATCACATCCACGCACGTAACGTCCACACCCATCTCCGAGAAACAGGTACCCGTTACCAAACCGACATATCCTGTCCCGACAATCGCTATTTTCATACCGTAGAATTTATTTTTATAGATTATAATATGATTTGAACCACGCCACGGTTCGATTAACACCCTCTAGAATATCCATTGAAGGCTTGAAACCCACTGCCTGTTGAAGTAACGTAGTATCAGCGTTCGTCTGATACACGTCCCCCGGTTGCATTGGAAGAAAATCTTTCACCGCCTCTTTTCCGCAGGCGATCTCAATAGCTTGTATAAAATCCATCAGCTTGATCGGACGGGAATTGCCTATATTATAAATACGATATGAGGCGGAAGAGGAACTTGGATCCGGATGTTCCGGGTCCCAATCCGGATTCGATGTAGCCGGCCGGTCCAAGACCCGTATCACCCCCTCCACGATATCATCGATATACGTAAAGTCACGTAGCATATCCCCGTTATTGAACACCTTGATCGGACGATCGTGCAGGATAGCGTCGGCGAACAAGAAAGGAGACATATCCGGTCTCCCCCAAGGTCCATACACCGTAAAGAAGCGCAAACCCGTGGTAGGAACCCCATACAATTGGCTATACGCATGCGCCATCAACTCGTTAGACTTCTTGGATGCGGCATACAAGCTCACGGGATGGGCGATACTCGTTTTCTCGGAGAAAGGCACATCAGCGTTCAGCCCATACACGCTACTGGAACTAGCATACACCAGATGCCTCACCTTATGATGCCTACATCCCTCCAGCACATTGATAAAACCATCCAAGTTCGATTCCACGTACGCATACGGATTCGTGATCGAATAACGTACGCCCGCTTGAGCGGCCAAATTAACCACAGCGTCGAACCCCTCGTTAGCGAAAAGCATCCGCATCGCTTGCCGATCCTCCAGATTCATCCGGATAAAACGGTATCTCTCATACGTATGGCTAGGAGTCAATTTATACCAATCCACTTCCTCTTCCCGTATGCCCGCCTCCTTCAAGCGACCATACTTCAAGGCCGTATCATAATATCCATTGATATTATCCAAGCCCACAACCTCGTCTCCCCGCTCCAGTAAACGCCGTGCGACAAACGAGGCGATAAAACCGGCGGAGCCGGTCAATAAAACCTTCATAAATATGTATGTTGAAAAAAGATTTGTGTAAGAAATTATTCTAAGATCCTTTTACGAATATTACTTCCATAGATCTTTCTCACTACCGAGACAGGAAGCAACCTAAACATCAAACGAGCTATCGGATAAATATAACGCCAAGAGAAACGTCCATACAAACGAGAGATCCCATTGACATAAATCTTAAACTCATTGAAAGTATTTTTTCTTTTATTTCTTCGCTTAAAGACATCTCCTTCTCGGCGAAAATAAATCGTTACATCCTTGATATTTCCGATCTGATATCCCTTACAGAGTACATCATACCACAAAGCGAGATCTTGGCTCGTTCGATAACGCTCATCATACCTTAATCCATTGTCAAATATAAAACGACGCATCATCACAGTCGGATGAGCCAATGGTGATGCTTTACAAATAGAACTTTTTACATCTTTATTTGTCAGAGGATAATGACGTATACCCAAATCCTCATGCTCCGCATCAAACTCTTGCAAAGCACCTCCAAGCACCGATACCTCCGGATGTTCTTTCAGATACCTCACCTGCCTCTCAAATCGCAATGGATGCGATATATCATCGCTATCCATACGAGCGATAAAATCTGATTTTACCACACTCAGCCCCTTGTTCAAAGATTTAGTTAATCCCAAATTACAATCATTCCTCAATAAAACCAAGCGTTCCCTCAACAAAGACTTCCAATCAATAATGACACGTATCAATTCATCACCCAATGGTCCATCTTCAACCAAAACAATCTCATCCGGTTTCAAGGTTTGATCCGTCCAAACACTCCGCAAGGCTCGAGCCAAGTAGTCTGCTTTCTCTGATTTATAAACAGACATTAATACTGAAATACTCATACTACAATCCGTGATATATCTATATAACAAAGAGTCCGCTTACCCAAATAAACCGTATCAAAAAAAACATATCGTCCATCTTTAGAAAAACGAGGATGCAAATCACAACGACACTCCCCTGTATATTTCAGTCCATGATATAGTTCTAATAAAGGAAACAACTCACACGTTTTTATATGATAAAGATAAAGATGCTGCATCCTGCTTTTATCCGGATAAGTATCAAATGCGATCCACTCTCCATATACTGTCGGGTGCCCATCACCTGTAGCCAATTCCGTCATCTTGTCACACAAAGTAAACTTTCCAGTATTTATATCTATAAAATAGAAACCATCCTTACCCTCATAACGAAGATAACCAAACACAGTATTATCATCTACCCAACACATGTGACTGACTATTTCGTCATCAGCCAGAACTTTCATTCTCTTGAAATCCGAATACATCAAACGGTCAAACCTACGTTTTCCTCTATACCATCGATGTATGAAAATAAATCCTTTTCCATCAGGTTTTATCATTAAATGATTCACTTTATGAAGACTTACATCAAAAGTATCTTTAGGTTCGACGGATATGATCTCTTGCAAAGTATAAAGTAATTTACTCTCGCCATCATTATATGAGACATACCAAATACCATCATTATCCAAACACTCTAATTCCGTCCTAGAAGGAATAGCAAGACTACGATATCCATAATCCGGACGTAACGCCATTATTCTACTATAATTTATTGACAAGAAATAATCTTTGAGATAAGCATCCTGCACAGGAAACTCAAACTCTTTTACTACAATCCGTTCATCTAATGAATATGCCAATGCCTTATACTTATTATCCTTCAAGACATTGAAAACAACGACATCATCATCAATCCATTGAGATCGTACTCCTTGCTGCCATGTATAAGTTTCACTATCTATTAAATTCACCTCTTGCCTCGTCCTCAAATCAACAACCCTTATTCCTACGGGAAATCTAGGATTGGGCTTAACAGCGGTTGATTGTGTCGGAATATTCACTAACACCATCCCTTTATTATTAATGGAAGTCTTATCATAATAACCGCCAAAACTTTCCGAGTCAGAATAAAAAGAAACTATTTCATTCACTCTTGAATCCAGAATCTTTGCATTGTAGTCTTTATGATAAATAACTGCATTAATAGTTATATATATCTGCTTAACCAATCTTTTCAATCCTGGTGTAGCAGAAAGAAACGATGCTATTAATCGTTCCTTTGTAGAAAAGTTCGCCATATTACCGAAATTTCAATTTTATAAGTTCATAAATATATTTCAACCGGGTTCTTATTTTATAGACTATACCATTTCTAGATTTACCTGTTGATGTAGAAGCGTTCGTATCATGTCTCCTATAAAATATAAGAGGATCTTCAAGAATTTTATAAGTAAAAAAGAAGGAAGCGACATAACCTATCCAACGGTCATGAGATTGTATTCCTTTAGGAAAAGGCAAAGACTTTTCCAAAACGCTCCGCCTAAAAGCCGCACAACAACCCTGCCAAGGAGTGGGTTTATAAAGTGCCTTCCAACGGCTCAATGTAACGCTTCCATCAAAACGGGTATTACTTTTAACAATAAGATTTGAATCTGTCAAATAGCAATCACTTACCACATAATCATATTCTTTTAGTATCAATGACATTATCTTAACCTTATTCTCACACCATACATCATCTTGATCCGCTAAAAAGATAATCTCTCCAGTAGCCTTCTTTAAAGCATTCTCAAAATTTGTTGTTACTAGATTAATCAGCGACAGACCACTTTTATCTCTATCAAATATATAAATCTGAATTCTGCTATCATCAAGTTCTGCTATTCGTTGTAAAGTTTCATCAGTAGAACTATCATCCGACACAATCACCTCATCATCTTCCGATAGCTGGCACAATATAGATTCCAGCTGCTCCTTAATATACTTTGCCCCATTATAGGTAGCTATACAAACAGAGATCTTACCCATCATGCAACCAATGGATAAGATGAAACAACAGGACTAACCGCCTGTATATTTCTTATTATCAGACATTTACCCCCCATTAAATTCTTAGTCAAACTGCTTAATATTAAGAATATAGGCCAATTAGATTTAACCGGGTTCAATCCTCTTATAACCCCATGTATAATATGTTTTAAATACATTGCCCTTGGTGCGATACAAATCGGGAAATAAAATAATTTCACTAAATATTTTACGCCATTCTTCTTTTTCCAATATCCGGGGACATAGTCTCTTCGGCAAAGCCACAAATAATTTCTAAACTGATAATACATCCTAAACGGAGAAGCAATGGCTATCGATCTTGAAGCCACTTTTTTATCACCTTCCCCTAATTGATGGTTAATCTTAGCGTCTTCAACGACAAAAGATCGCCATTGCGATTTATGCCATGCCCGCCAACACCATTCATGGTCTACGCCATCAATAAACAAAGACTCATCAAACCCTCCTACATCAAGCAATGATATCCTCGAGATCAATGATATCGAGGATATCACCGAATAATATTCGGTGATATCGGATGAATTAACAAAGGTTTCTTTAGAAAACCTCGCTATCATTTTTGACTTATCCCCATACGGCATTCCACTCTGCCGATTAATCGCCCGGGTTCCTACCGCTCCAACCTTTATTCCCTTCTTTTGAAGCGCTTGATAATTTTCAAGTAACTTGCTCACCACTTTCTCTGATGCAATCGAATCTTGATCCGAAAAAAGTACGAAATCATAACCTAAATCTATAAAATGACGAATGCCTATATTCTGTGCAGCAGCAATACCTACATTCTTCAGCAATGGTTTATACTCTACCGACTCATAACCGCCCAGCACCTCCGAGTGGTCAGAAGGAGAATTATCCACTACGCATATTTGGTCTACCTGACTAGCCAATGATGACAGAGCTTTCTTTGTCACCTCAAAATCAGGGTTATATAACACCATTACCACTCCTACTTTTACCATATCTTTTATCTAATAATCCATCTTTTACACCTCTAAACATTTGCACATAAATCTCTCGCCAACACCTAACCTTGAAAGGAAAAGAAATTGGAAATACAATTAACTTAATCGCACGATTAATCTTCCATTGCATTGGGACGTAACAACGTCTAATTAACCATAAATAATTTCGTACTTGATAATAATATCGTATCGGGGCTGAAATGATGACAAGCTGGTTAAATATCCGGTACTCTTGTTGCCCTACATAATGAATAAGTTTAATATTTGTGGTTAAACCATTCACAAAACCTTTGTTATTAGCCCTCCAACACAATTCAAAATCCACATAATCAATAAATAAGTAATCATCATTTAGTCCCACCTCCTCTATTTTCCGCAGGGCGACACAACTGCCCGAACTGATAATCTCTCGCCTCAATATAAAATCCTCTGCCGCCCATACATCCCGATGGATTGTCGATTTATACACTTCTTTAGTACGGCCATTTGTTACTGTCGGGCCCAACAAAAACAGATTAGGCACTAATCCATTAATACGCTTATATTCCTCAACCATCCTGTTAGCATACCCCTCAGGGATCACACTATCTTGATCGAAGAAAATCACATAGTCACATCCCGATTCACGAGCTTGCCCGATCCCTTCATTTTGTGCCGTCGCAATACCCAGATTATCCCCCAAAGGGATATACACCAGCCTATCCGCCCTTAAATCCAAATCTCTACCGGGTGTGTTATCCACGACTATTAGAGTGATATTTCCATTCTTTAATAGATCCTTATGGAATAAACTCAACTCTGCTTTATACAAGACAACTACTATTGCCACAGATTCCCTCATAAACCTTCACACACAGTAAACGGCATAAGCGCCTGATAAGAAAATCGAGGAAAGCCTATCTCCCCCTTGACAATTTTTTCAAGATAATAATTGGACTCTAAGCTGTTATATTTAATCTTTCCATCAAACAACAAGAGTAACCTGGTTAACCAACTCTTTTGATAGAAGACAAAACTAGAGATAAGCCACACATCCTCCACGGAAAGCAAATTCTCATAAGCCAACAAGAAACGTCGATTTTGAAGTCCCAATACATGTTCTTTATAATTTCCTTCCATACATTTACGCATCCTTCTCATAAAACGCCATTTTCCATTTGATTATCAACATATTAACAATATAAGATATGAGATTTATCATCCTAAATCACCTTGCATAAAAACATGCACAATTTGGTACATCAAGAAGTCATGCACCTTAATCACTTCAGACAAGTAGTCACGTATGTTTCAGCCGCCATCCTATTGAACAACATCGTACATTCAGTAGCGAAACTTTGTATCAATGCCCACTCCTTAGTCAGTGCGACCCTCCCTTAATCCCATGCCTCCCTAATAACACCTAAATTCACATCTACCAATATGGTATTAGAGTAGCAAATCAACGGAATAAAATGATCCTCATCTTTTAGCTGATCAACTACCGCTACCACCTTCAATTTATCCGGCATCCAAACATCATCTTGATCGCAAAAGACAAAATAATCAGCATCATTGTATCGCTCAATTGCCTTCTGTAGTAATCACTCATGGCAAAACTAACGTTTTCCCCCTCAAATACTTCAAAGATCATCGGATACCGTTCTTTATAAGCGATCAATAAATCCGATGTACCATTGAAGCCCTATCATCTCTCCTAACACTTTCAGTTTCATACCCTCTTGGGCCAACAAGCTATCCAGCTGGGCACAAAAAAACGCTCCCCATTATAGGTAGAGAGAAGAACTACTATTTTGTTCATTGAAAGAATAGGAATATGGTACGATTTTTTCGAACTCTATATTCCAAGAAAACGCACAATTATAAATTTAGAATACAATATAGACTTTCAGTTCCATGGAAACGTAGCACTTTTTTGCCAAGAATTAAGCTACAATCCAAACAAACAAAGCAAAAACCTATAGTAAGTTCTTTTTACTGCTCCTTGAATTCGTTTCCATAACGAATTAGGATTATGTTTCACCCTTTTTATAGCCTCATAGTTATGAGTACTTACTCCATGAGGAAGCAATAATTCGACACTATTGATATGATTAGCCCAAAGTACATAGCAAAGGCTCAATTGATCCCTTTTCGAGTATGTCATATACATTTTCCACCAAGCTTCCGAAACAGTAACCGATGAGCAATGATTGTGCTTCCTAAAAATCAAATTATTCTCATACAGTCCATTGCCAAAAGGATAACCTTGACTTTTCAAATATTTTACCTGCTTTTTTATCATTGAGTAAGAATCACGACCATCCCATATACATTTAAAAGCATCCGCATAAATACAATTATATATAGGATGAGGCACAAAAGCCATAAATGTATCTTTTTGGATTAGTTCGTCCAATTTATCTTTTAGTTCATCACCTACAATCTGTAAATTTGAGTCCATCCACAGACTATATTCATATTCTGGTAAAGCTAAATGAGGATTTATCTTCACAAACCTAGACAGTCTCAATTTATCATTTGTCTCAAAAGGTATCTTACGGATTTCCCATATTCCAATATGAGATTCAGAAAACTCATTTGAAAAACAAATATAATCATATCCATCATAGATATACTTTGGTTGTTTTAAACCATCATAGTTTCCTGTTAAACAAGTATATATTACGTTCTTATTCACACCTTATACGTTATATTAATCAAAATTATACCACCTAATACGTAACCTTTTATTCTCAAAATTTTCGCTAAATACAGAATCATAAGGAATGCATCCCCTCACACCTCCTACTAAATTTCTTTCAAAATATACCATTAACAATAAGACAGAACATAGGATGATTAACCTTCTTCTTTCATATTTAATAAAAGCAGGAAATGCAAGCACTGACACCCAGCAGAAATAATTAGACATACGATCTATATTCAAATTTCCAGTAGAAAACAACAATAAAACCAATCCACAAAATAACAGATTTGAATAAACAGGTTTACGATGAGCCATTTTCACCATTAAAAACGAATAAAAAAGCATCAAAAAAAGGATTCCAAGACCAGAGCTGTATTCCATAGCTCCTAATTGTCTATCTGATTCAGCATAATGCGAATATAACCCAATACTATTAAACAGAAGAAGCCTAAACTGAGACCAAAAATCAAACAAAAGACCTATATACATAATAAGCACAACAAGACAATAAAACTTAATTCTAGGTTTTATTTTACGTATTATATATATTGGTGTTATCAACAATGCACTGAAATGAAACAAAGAAGCAAGTAGCATACAATAACAATAGTGCTTAAAATCACCCTTTTCTATATATTTTATTGCATAGATGAATATAGCTATTGATACCGCCTGTCTAATTTGATCATAAGATGTAAATAAAATAGGTAAAGCAAAAACAATAAACATTCCCCAAAACAGTTCACCATTTTCTTCCAACACTTTATATATAATTAATATAAAAAGCAATGAATATAGACCTATGACATACAAATAGGTATTATCCAAAACATGAAAGATCCAAATAAGTAGTTCGAAGATAGGCTCTATACCAAAATATGTACTATTTACAAATAAGGTATTCCACATACTATCACATGATTGGAACAACCTTTTTGAATCTTCAATTATCAACATATAGTTCTCATAGTCATTTCCTATATCAAAACGGAAGATTGATACCAAGATCAAAATCAATACCCCTAAATTAGCAAGTGTTCTATTTCGGGAGCCCAGCCATAGAAGCCACAATATTGAAGCAAAGATTACATGATAAAATACAAAACTTTGAAACAAACTCATCTTTTTTTAAACAAAATAAATATCTACACATTGTTGATACATTTAAACAAACACTTTATAACTGTACCATAATTGAGCTATATTAGAATCTAATCCATTTTTTGAATTGAAATTAAGAAATGTAGTAATCATATTAAACTAGTAACAAATCTAGAACACTTTACTATAAGTGTTTTTTGAGTGTTTACCTTTCAAATTCTCTAAATTCAACATCTCTCCCAACTTTAAATTCCATTCTGGAGGATTGATAGGGCCAAAACCTGCATTATGAAAAAACGTCAACTCTCCAAAATAGACCTGATGATCGATTATATAAAAATCAACCCGTAAAAAAGGTACTCCTTGACTAAGTTTACGCGCTAAAAATTTCATCTCTTCAAACTCAATTGGCTTTACAGCAGGTTCATTACTGTTAGGATCTTTCATACGTATAGGTAAACGCTGGTAGTTCATGTCAAAAAAATCAGTATAAGTATGTTCAGAATAATCTTTAGACTTATACATCATAAATGGCTCACCATTAAAACAAAAAAATTTATAATCAGTCAAAACATTCTCAGATAATCCATCAGCTGAATTAGAGATACTATCTTCCATATATTTCTCCGCAAAGATTCTACGAGGAACATTCTTATAGGGCCACTCTCTCCATTTCTTATAATAATTTTCTCTCAAACCTTTCTTTAACTCTTGAATAACGAAATCTTTATCCATTTTAGACTTATCCTTACAAATATACATACCTGTACCGCTATTGTGATTACATTTTATCACAAAACGGTCAGGTAAAAGGTCAAAATCAACATCTTCAGCCTTTTCCCACACACCTAAAATTGGAATTATGTATTTATCACCTATACGCTCAGAAACCCATTTTTTAGCTTTCACCTTATCTACCATAATGGTATATTCTGGCCTTCTATCATAAATTTTTAGCCATTGCATCTTTTCTGTCAGGCTTTTCGGATTATGCCAGTTCAGAAACTTATCAAACGTCATATAATAACGTAATGACAACCAAAGCCTATCCGGCAATATTCCTTCCACTAAAGATCTAATAATATTATTACACTTCATTATATATTCTAATTTTAACATTAAACAATTAATATGAAATATGGCAATCTTCAATCTAATATATATCATTTAATAGATTGTCTTTCTGTAAAAAACGAACAAACGATACAACAATTCTATTAAATATGAAATAATAGCAATAAAAACAAAACTATATAAACTATGAATGTATCCCAATATCCAAACAACAAATAAAGCAAAAAGATAAAACGTAGAAGTTATGATAATAGAATAAAGAACATACTTATTATATCCAAATCCAATAAAAAAATTATTACCAATAACAATACTTACACTTAGAAATATCGGCACAATAGAGAACATTCTTAATGGTAATAAATCAATCTCACTATGGAGAAAAAGTTTCACAATCCACGGAAGAAACAGATTCACAATCAGAACCAAAAATAAACTCAAAAAGAAGACAAAAGCCATAACATACTTTAAAGTCCTCACATTTTTATTTTTTGAGAATCGAGGTAGTAATACAGTCGTTATAATATTTGAAGGCTTTTGCATTATACCCATCAATTTCAATGCCAAATCATAGATTACAACATCCCCCATACTAACGAACAATCCCACCAATACTTGGTTCAATTTGTCCTTTACTGTACAAACCATATCTGTAGCCAATATGGGAGAACACTCTTTCAGGTAATTATATTGCGTACGATAGTCTGTTATCATGAAACGGATCTTATCCTTCATGAATATCAATAATAACGATATGATGCTTGCTATCAAATAACCAATTCCATAGAGCACAGGTACCAATAAATAATCACCTTTCTCTTTCACAAGGAAAAAAACCAGAGAAATAAAAACTAGCTTTACTAATATATTCAAAAATGCCACGACTTTCATCTTTTCTATACCCTGGAAATAGAACTGAGGAAAAATCAACTCATTCAACGTAAGTAGATAAGAAAATAAGAACAAGGTCTTATATTCATTATAGGTAGGTATTATGAAAACAAGCAAAACATACGCAAACAAACAAATTAGCCAAAGTTTCAAACGAATAAGTAAGACAGAACTAACTATTTCCGATAGTTTCTGCTTATCTTCCCTATGGATAGATACATTTTTGGCGCATACACTATTTGATCCAAAATCAATTACCAATACCATATACCCAACCAAAATCTGCGCCGTTATCACTAATCCGTATAATTCCATCCCCAACACATCCACTAGATAAGGATAGGTAATCAACGGAGCGAGTAAGCCGAAAAGCTGGATTAGTGAAACAAATAGGATGTTGTCAAATATTACTTTATAACGAGCATATAAATTTCTGATCGAATTCATACAATGATTCTATAATTTCACTTGATTAAATTCTAACCAGTTCGGCATATAGTCTTTAACTATTTTTGCCAGAGTACTGGCCAAAACAACATGTTCCTTGTCACAACTGCAATTCACTGTCGCATTCGCTCCTATAGTTGTATCGCTGGCAATATTATGTCACCAAAAAGAATTGCTCCAGGCCCAATATAACAACGATTCCCTAAACGTGGAGCTTCCTTATACCCAGCACTTACCCCTAAATTTGTATTAGCATGAATCCGACAAAATGAACCTATCTGGCAATTGGGATTTACTACAATCGTCCCATAATGAGCGATGCTTAGGCCTGGACCAAATACGTTCAATGGTACAGAGAAGCCCAACCTCACAGAAATACGTTTCAGCCTAATTTTAGATAAACACCTCATTATCACCCTCCCACATTTTTCGAAAGCAGATTTCCAGGGCATGCATTATTATAATACTCAGCCTTCCTAAGTGGCTTTTGAAAGCACCATATCCCAGAAGTCTCAAGCGTTGAACAAATCCATCATTAGCAATACCCAAAGCTTTCCTGTCTTGCGATAAATAATAGGCCAAATCTTCTTTAGTCTGTATCATACAATTATTCTTTATATAACGTTACGAATAGCTCATCCATTTACAAAAACTATTTACTATACATCTCCTTATAATACCTCTGATACTCCCCGCTAGTCACATTTTCCATCCACTCCTGATTATCCAAATACCAGCGCACAGTCTTCTCGATCCCCTCCTCGAATTGCAAACTCGGTTCCCAACCGAGTTCTTTTTGCAACTTGGTGGAATCAATAGCATAGCGTGCGTCATGGCCGAGGCGATCGGTCACGTAGGTATTCAAATCCAAGTCCTCCCCTTCTTTTCTACCTAACAGGCGATCCACCGTGTTGATCAGCACTTTGATGATGTCGATATTCTTCCACTCGTTGAAACCGCCGATATTGTAGGTCTCAGCGATTTTTCCGTGATGGAAGATCGTATCGATCGCACGGGCATGATCCTCCACAAACAGCCAGTCACGCACGTTCTCGCCCTTGCCATAGACTGGCAACGGCTTACGATGACAGATGTTGTTGATGAAAAGCGGGATCAGTTTCTCCGGGAATTGATAGGGGCCATAGTTATTTGAGCAGTTTGTCACGATGGTCGGCATACCATAAGTATCGTGATAGGCACGTACAAAATGGTCTGAACTTGCCTTACTCGCTGAATAGGGCGAATGTGGATTATACTTTGTCGTCTCATAGAAGAAATCATCCCCGTATGCCAAATGATGTTCACTGGACGACGCTGTTGTCGTGAACGGTGGCTCAATGCCCTCCGGATAATTCATGGTCAACGCTCCATACACCTCATCCGTAGAGATATGATAAAAGCGTTTGCCCTCGTACCTCTCCGGTAGACTCTCCCAATACAGCTTAGCTGCCTGCAATAGCGCCAGCGTACCCATCACATTAGTTTGGGCGAAGGTGAACGGATCTTTAATGGAACGATCAACATGGCTCTCGGCCGCCAAATGAATGATGCCATCGATCTGCTTATCCTGCATCAATTGATAGTATGCCTTGAAGTCGCAGATGTCCATCCTTATGAACCTATAGTTAGGCTTATCCTCGACATCCTTCAAGTTAGCCAAGTTGCCAGCATAGGTCAACTTATCCAAATTGAAGATGTTATACTCCGGATATTTATTCACGAGCAAGCGTACAACATGACTGCCAATGAAGCCTGCTCCACCAGTGATTACTATATTTCGTTTTGACATGATTCTGTTTATTTGTTTTTTATGTTAGCAATACATTGTCTCAGCGATTCTGTCCAATAAGGGATCCGAATACCGAATGTCTCCTTGATTTTAGATTTATCCAATACCGAATAAAATGGACGTTTTACAGGGCTGGGAAACTCGTCGCTATGACAGGGCTGCACATCGCAAGCGGTCGTGCCATTGTATTCAGCGATCGATTTCGTGAAGTCAAACCATGAGCATACCCCCTCGTTGGAGTAATGATAGATACCGGTCTTGTCATAATCATGTTCGTTTTTTTTATCCGCATAATCTTTCAACACCGTCTCAATGGCTTTCGCCAAATCCAAGGCGTATGTGGGTGTTCCCACCTGGTCGAACACGACCTTAAGATGTGGTTTGGTAGCCGTAAGGTTCATCATCGTCTTACAGAAGTTCTTGCCAAACTCACTGTACAACCAAGCCGTACGGATAATCACATGCTTGCAACCGATAGCTTGAATCTTCTGCTCACCATGCAATTTGCTCATACCATAAACTCCGGTGGGGGTTCCTTGTTGATCCTCTTGACAAGGCACATTGCACGGTTCTTTACCAAACACATAGTCTGTCGAGATTTGCACTAAAAAACCATTGGTCTCTTTCATTACCTTGGCTAAGTTTTCCGGAGCCTCAGCGTTCAACTTCTCCACCAATTCCTCATTACTTTCAGCCATATCCACATTGGTATAGGCGGCGCAATTCACGATAACATCTACACGCTGCGCCGCGACCATCTTCCTCACCGCCTCCAAATCCGTAATATCCAAAAAGCCGGTCTCTACGCCTTCCACTTGATTCACATCCGTGAATACATAGTGGTCGTCACTTTCCCGAGCGATGATACGCATCTCGTTTCCCAACTGCCCGTTGGCACCAGTCACCAATATATTCATCTTATTCAAATTCAGGGTATAAATTTACATGATAATCAAACGGTGAATCAAAATCCTCCAAACAAGGATGTTTTATGTCCTTCTCCGAAAGAAGGACCTTGTCCATCGGTATCCGCCAATCTATGCCTAGGCTCTCATCCTTTATACGGATGCCCCCATCCGCTTGCGGAGCATAGAAATTATCGCATTTGTATTGGAAAACAGCTATCTCACTCAATACCGCAAATCCATGAGCGAACCCTCTAGGCACGAAAAACTGGCGATGATTCTCTTCGCTCAACTCAACAGCCACATGCTTACCATACGTTGGGCTTCCTTTGCGAATATCCACGGCTACATCAAGGACGCATCCTTTCACGCAACGCACTAACTTGCTTTGAGTAAAGGGAGGTCTCTGGAAATGCAAGCCACGCATCACTCCGTATGAGGACATACTCTCATTATCTTGTACAAAATTTATCTTACGAACCTTCTCCTCAAACTCACGTTGCGAGAAACTCTCGAAAAAGTATCCCCGAGCGTCATCGAACACCTTCGGCTCAATGATCACTACACCCTCTATATCTGTCTTTATTACCTCCATCTTAACCTAAATTCGGATCTCCTGTCTCCTTTAATTCCTCAATTACTTTCAGTAAGTATTGACCATACTGATTCTTTAACATCGGCTGCGCCAATTCTCTCATACGCTCCTCCGTGATCCATCCTTGACGATAAGCGATGCCCTCCAAGCAGGCCACTTTCAATCCCTGACGCTTCTCCAACACCTCGATATAAGCAGAAGCCTCGCTCAGAGAGTCGTGCGTACCGGTATCCAGCCAAGCGAAACCCCGGCCTAAAGTTTGGACTCTCAGCTCTCCATCCTCCAAGAATCGTTGGTTGACCGTAGTAATCTCATACTCGCCGCGAGCGGACGGTTGAATGCTGCTAGCTACATCAACAACCTTGTTCGGGTAGAAATACAATCCGACCACGGCATAGTTGCTCTTAGGGCATTCCGGCTTCTCCTCAATACTCAAGCAATTGCCGGTCTGATCGAACTCGGCTACGCCATAACGCTCCGGATCACTCACCCAATAGCCAAAAACAGTAGCCCTATTCTCCTTCTCAGCAGTACGAACCGCCTCCTTTAGCATCGATGTAAATCCATTACCATGGAAGATATTATCACCTAGCACCAAGCAAACGCTGTCATCACCGATGAACTCAGCACCAATAGTAAATGCCTGCGCCAATCCATTCGGCGATGGCTGCTCCGCATACTCGAAACACACACCATAATCAGAGCCATCCCCAAGCAGACGCTTGAATCCGGGCAAATCGTATGGCGTTGATATGATCAAGATTTCCCGGATACCCGCCAGCATTAACACACTGATAGGATAATACACCATCGGCTTATCAAAAATAGGAAGCAACTGCTTGCTCACTCCCTTAGTGATCGGGTATAATCGGGTACCCGAGCCACCAGCTAAAACGATTCCTTTCATACGAATATTCTCTATATCATTCACACACTTTTTTATCTCACCCTTCCCCCAGCACATACTTCCTGATCCCATACCGAATGCTCGGTACATTCGCCCCATTCACGAATGTAAGGTGAGGCAAGAGGGCGCTGATGAAGGCACGGCTCTTGACCAGCTTGAGGGGAGACGAGTAGTCGGCTAGGATCTCGTTGTAAAGGTCTGTCAATACCGTCTGGCAAAGGGTGACCGTGTCCGGGCAGGCGCATAGGCGGGCCTCGTAGACAAGACGGGTCGCCTCGTCCGGGATGAACAACGCCAACGAGGAGGGTTCAGCCGTCACCGGAGGGGCAGGAGAGTTTATCGGAGGAGACGGAGACTCATGAAGTCCCGATTCAGCGGGCGTAATCCAGCGTTCCGTCCGTGTCACCGTCCCGTCACCCCAATGGATGTTCTGGATAGCGATGGTGGCATTGGGCAGGATCTGCACGTTACCTCCATTGACCGTAAAGGCAGAACGTGCCTGTTCCGCCCGCTCTTGATTTTCTGTCATATTCGTTTTTAATTTAAGTGTTAACAATAATCACCCCTTTCACGGGGGCATATTTATTTCTATCCTCATTTCATCCACCATACGTCCGTTTCCGTACCCGTACCGTCCATCGCTATTCCGGGAATGGACAGGAACGCATTCCTTTACCGGCGGTAACCGAATAATCAATTTATTTTATCCGATCATGAAAGAGTCTATCTTTTCCTTTTTCAATGCCCCCATCACCAATCAAGTGCCGAACGGGGTTGTCTGTGTCAGTCAATTGCACGCCTATATCACCACCAGCGAGTGGCTGCGTGAGCGTACCGATCAAGTACGTGCCGCATCGGGCGACGAGAAACGGTTCAGGCGGCTGAAACAGAGTTTGCTACCCTATGTCACGCCCGCCGGTATCTTCTCCTACCGAAAGGAAGATCACTTGTTATTGCCCTCTGGTGAGTTCGTCATCGACATCGATCACCTCTCCTCACCCGAAGAGGCGATCCGTTGGAGGGACAC
>ERZ791617.709-NODE-709-length-17906-cov-3.03916_pt1 | contig 17906 bp, 32 predicted proteins | sample MGYA00510272_ERZ791617 | MGnify/ENA primary metagenome ERZ791617 (study PRJEB30046, sample SAMN00715200) | human gut metagenome | study: EMG produced TPA metagenomics assembly of the A metagenome-wide association study of gut microbiota in type 2...
GTAAATCTTTCTCATTTGAAGATTCTTTTAGATGGGAATCAACTTCTAAAGATAGAGAAGTTGCTTCGCAAGTATTTAAAAATATAGAAGAAATAAAACAAGCTACTTTAAAACCAACTAATTATCTTGATTTTGTAGAAGTTGGTTATTTATATGATTCTTCAGATCTTGTCGAAGCATATAACTGTGATGCATTTTCTTTCAACTTTGGTCATATCCTATTAAAAAGAGATGTAGATGCAGTAACTTATACAGGTGACAACGTTATTAAAGGTAGCCACTCTGAAGGTTTTATAGCTATAGGTGCTAAACCTAAAGCTATCGTACTAAGAGACGGATTAATACCTACAAGATTAGCTATAGTTGAAAAAATAGCTGCTGAAACAGGACTAGAAATCATTAGATTATAGTCCTTTTTTAATAAAAATAATTACGAGGAGTGATAGCAATGACTAAAAAAGAAAAAATGATGGCAGTAAGAATGGTAATGATGGTAATAGGAGTTTTATGTATGTTATTCTCTATTAATGAGAATATGGATATAGAATCTACTACAGCTGAAAATCTATTAGCGATAATAGGTTTCGTGTTATGCATACCTATGTATTCGTTTGGTATTGTATCTATTTGCAATATGTGTAAAAATATAGAAAAAGATGAAAGAGAAATAAAAAAAATAGACGCTGAGCTAAAGCGTCTATCAAAATAAATAAAAACACGCATCTCACACGAGATGACATCTCTATTATACATTAATAATAGAGAAAAGTAAATAGTGTTTTTGGTTTAGGAGTTGAGATGACAAAGATCTTGACTCCTATTTTTTATCTTGTTATTTAAAATTCCGCATGCGGAAAAATTAGGAGGAATCTATATGAAAAAATCAGTTATTTACAATTATCTAATGGCAGTAAAAGAATCTAATGCAACAATATGCCAAGTACAAGGAACTAATAAAAAAGTGTTGATTGCTACAAAGGATGAATTTATCCACTTTATAGAAGTACAACCAGAAGTAATTAGACGTTTAATAAAAACAAATGAAGGTTTTAAAGCCTTCATCCGTTTCGACGTTTAATACAATTGCAAGTGTGATGGCACACTTAACCTTATCTCTCCTTTTTTTCCCATTGAAAGGAGGTGAATATGATGTTCTCTGATCTTTTAAGAGAACTGGTCAAAGGGATTAAATATGTTCCTAAACAACAAAGATTGCTAGCCTTAAAAATAGCTGTTTCGTTTGGGGTTATATTAGCAGTTCTTAACTTTACCCTACTGATAATAATGCTATTAATCTCTTAACCAATATTCAAGTGATAATGGTCTGCACAACCATTGTCACTTTGATTATATCATATTCATAACGGAAATACAATGGATGTTAATGGAAAAATTGGTTTAAGAATCAGTATGATAACGATACTGATTCTTATTTTTATCTTACTTTTAATAAAAACAAAGGAGAAACAAAAATGGCAAAAGAATTAAATTTATCAGGTTATGAAATCAATCTAAGAAAAGAGCTTGGAGAAACAAGATATCAAATGATATCGGTGCATCTAGAAAAAGAAGTTGGATGTACTTTAGAAGAGCTAGAAAAAGGAATTACTGTAATCAAAATGGATTTTGGTTGTGCAATGCATCATATCCTGACCGGCCTAAGAGGATGTTATATTCCAAAAGACAAACAACTTTGGCTACGCAACACAGAAAACTCAGAAACAATTGTGCATGAATTTGTACATGTCGCTCAAAGAAAGAGAACTGGTGTTAAGAATAGTTTCAAAGCAAAATTAACAAGTTTTGCCAACATTATGATGATGGCAGGAGTTCCATGGTTTTATAGATGGGACTACTACGAAGAAGAGGCAAGACAAGTAGCAGCCAAATATCTTCGAGTAAACAACATACAAGAAGATTAAATATAAATATGGGTTTTATTAATTTCCCACTATCAAAAAATTAAATAGAATTTTGGTTTAGAAGTTAATGTGATAACGACATTGATTTCTAATTGCTATCTTATTTTTAATAATCACAGGAGGTGATTCAAGTGGAAAAAATAATAAATAATGAAATTTCAAATAGCAAATCAGTTCAAATTTTAAGAGCTGAACAAACGCTTGGATCATCGATGAAAAAAGGAGGAGTCAAAATGACTATGAACAACACTAAAACTAACGGAACAACTACAAATGGAGGTAATGAAATGAAATCTATGCAACAAATTTTAACTGAATTAATGGAAAAATTCGGAGACAAAATTCCAGCAGAACAATTAGTAAAACTAGCAGAACAAGAATTCGCAGCCATAGTGGAATTAGCAAAAATGGCAGCAGGACAATCTCAAGAAACTGTCAAAGAAGTAAAAGGAACAAAAGCTGAAGAAAAGAAACAAGAAACAGCAGAAGAAGATGAAATGGATAAGTTCTTGGAGTTTATGTATAAGGAGGTAACAGCAAGAGGAGCAGTTACATCTAAAGTAGCAAGTACTCTTATCTATAAATATGTAGATAAATATGGAGCAGATATTGATAAAGTTGCACGTTATACAGCAGCATTTATTAATTATTTTGTTACAGATGAAGGAGAGAAACATGCTAGAAGATTAGGAAAAGATATTCTTCTTTCACTGACTATTCAGTTCGGAAAGAATTTGTTAGGAGAATATGATACATTGGTAGAGTTGTTAGATGTTAGCCAAACAGTTGTAGGATATAAAACTGGATTTGATGCAGCTAGAGCTGTAGTTGGAGCACATAAATATGCTAAGAAAAATCAAGGAGATATTACTCAAAATCTTATAGATTATGGTAACAAACAAAAATTAACATCTATGGCATATGCAGCTATAGATGAATTAATGGATCAAGAATAGTCTTATTATATGGTTAAGCCGTCAGACCATTTTGTAAGTTGACGGCTTTCTTTTAATAAAGCAAGGAGGTGATAAGAATGACTATAGTAAAAATAGAAAAAGATACCTTCATAGTTACCCCCGTAACTAAGGAAGATATCCTTTCAGTTGTTGGTAATAATGATTAATCCTCACAATTAATCGTTGCTGATTGACGTTTCATAGTATCCGAAGCTCTGCTATGAAACAATTACATTGAACATAGTATGCGTATACTGTATACTGTATACTGTATACTGTGTGATACAATTTCATATGTTACTGGCAATAACATATAAAAAGTATAGACGTGTGTTTGCCAACACGTTTATACTGTTATTGTATCACTTTTTATCTGGCTTTTCAAGTATTAATTTTTAGGAGGATACAAAATGTCTAAACAAATCGAAAAAAGAAACACAATAACAGAAGGAACACCAGTAATTAAGAGATATATCTTTGACTGGGATCTACAATCTAGAGGAGAAATATTTACACCAAATGAAAACATTACAGCGCCTAACTTTGACAGACTTACTGATGAAAATGATGAATTTCTAAATCTAAGAGATCATGAATGGTGGGAAACAGACGAAATTGATAGAATCATTGGACTAATAGATGGAACAAAATCTAATATGACAAAAGATGAAAGAAGTTTCCAAAGAATTTTAAGAAATGCTTTGTGGAATAATGAATTAGAACTTGATGCAGCAAGTCAATTGGTAAAATTCATTAACAATAAGAGAGTATTAGATATTGGAGATTCTATGGTTATTATTCCTAGATGTTTAGTGAGTGAAGAAAATGCAGACAAAATGCTTTGTGATTTCAATATAAGATTATTAAATATTGCAATTACATATCGTAAAATAGAAATAGGTGCAAAAAATGGTATGGATGTATTTGAGGTAAATGAATTAAAAGATAGATTCTATGGGCAATTAAATGCTCTTAAATTTAGAATATCTGCTGGAATTTTCTCAAAAGATTTTAAAAAGATGTATCAAATGAAATTTAATGGATATACATCTGTAGCTCTTACTGATTTTTTAGATCTTGATGAAGTTTATATTCCTAATTGGTATGCGAAAAAACACAAAATAAGAATTGGAGATACTTGTCTAATGTTTAGACATCCAATTCAAAACATATTTATAGCAGTCAAAGTAGCTGGATTCACTGGTGATGGAACAATAAGAGTTAATTCAATTGTATTTACATGGTTAGGTGGAGACCATGATGGAGACAAAGTTGAGATAGTTCCTGTAAAAGTACTTATTAAAGATAATGAAGAATTCTTTGGTGATGGACGTAAGGAAGCTTTCTTAGAAGAAATAGAAAGATTATTACCATCTAATATTTGCAAAGATAATGAGTTGTCTGAACTTATACCAGGAGAACCAACTGAAGAAGATTATGAAATAGAAATTTACTCTTTAGAAGAAATGTTAGATGCTTCTGAAAAATCTCAAAAATATGTTGATGAAATAGATACAGATAATTATTTAGCTAATCAACAAGGAACTGTATTGAATATGAGAACAGTTAAAGATGGAACTGGTATTGCAGGGTTCTTCTGTAACAATTTAATGGAAACTACTGAACTTGCTGAAGAAGATTTAATTACTGCTAGAAATATATGTAATATTATACAACAAGCAGCATTAGACTCTAAACATGATGCGGCAACAGGAAAAGGTTATGAAGCAACAGTATGGGCTAAAATAGCTACTTTATTTAACAATACATATGGATTAAAACAATTAACTGAACAAGGTATTGTTGAAAAACTTATAGATATAATGGAAGAAACTGATTCAGAAATTGTTCAAACTAATCTGCTAGGTGAAAAAAGCAGTGCAAAAAATAGAAAAAGAAAGAAGAGTGCGTTATAAAAATGAAAAAAAATACAATTCGGTATAGAGATTGATGAAATAAAATCATTAATCTCTTTTTTTTATCTTTATTTTAAATATATGGAGGAATAAAAATGACAAACACAAACAAAACTTTAGCAGGAGCAAACACAAATAATACTATAGGAGGAAATAATATGAAAAAACATTTATTAGGAGAAAAAGAAGTAATTGTATTGGCAAAGGTTATGAATTATAAAGCTAAACAATTAGGAGGATTAAAATTAAAAGGAGGTCAATTTGAACAACCATCTAAATCTTACAAAGGATTTGAAAGAACTGTAAAAGAAATGACTTATAAAACTAATGTAAGTTTAATAGGATCTACTAACTATATATACAACAAAGCATGGAACATTATAGAACCATTAAATCCATCTAATAAATTAGATTACTACTTAGAGAATATAGAAAATGTAATAAACGCAATAAGAACTGATGTCTTAGAAAGAGTGGTTGACATCAAAGATAAAAATAAATGGGAATACAAACCAACAAAAAGTGAAGAAAATGGTACTGATAATTATAGACTTTTTGAAAAAGATGGTGGAAAAAATGGTAAGCCTGGAAAATATTATGAATTTAGAAAACTTTTTGATTGTTTTAAACATTATGGATTCGAAGTAGTTCATGTTAGTATAAAGACATATTATAAAATTGAAAATGGAAAATCAGCAACTGTAAAAGATGTAGAAGGAAAAGAAAAAAGTGTTACTGAAAAAACACTAAGAGTTACTTGGAAAAATATGAATGGAGCATTTAGTATAGAGTTTCCATTTATAGATGTTAATGGTTGTTTCTTTAATGAAGGAAGTGCATATATAGGAATGGCTTCTATAAGTGAAGAACAAAAAGCAAAAATACTAAAAGGTGATGATAATAATATAGAATTGTTACATTGCTATCAATATATCTGTAAGCAATTAAAAGTTAGAAGAATTAACTATGACGGAAAAGAAGAATTTTATGATTCTACTTATTTTAATAATAGAGTTGCAGAAGGTAAAATTGAATATGTTCTTAAAAACAAATTAAAACAAATTCTTAGACATGCAAAAGAAATGGCATGGCAAGAAGATGCAGGAACACCTATAGTATGGATAGATAAATATCTTTCTGGTATGGCATTAGAGCAATACAAAAGAAATGTATTCTTAAACTTCTCTTATGATAATTTAGTGCAATGTAATTCTAGTATAACTGGATTAGATCTATTAACAGGTTCTACTGCTGAACCAGGTAAAAGAGTACAACTTGCAGCTAACTGGAAAACTACAATTAAAGATGGAAAAATGTATCTTGTTAGAAAAGAAAATGCTATTAATAGTAAACTTGCTGATCATGTGTGTGCTTATAATATGTCTATTCCATCTATTGCCAAAACATCTGCAAAAAGACAAAATGCTAGTACTATTAAGTCAACTTACCAATTAGTATCTCCTCAAAATTATGAAAGAAAATTTGTTGGTAATGACTTTAGTGAGAAAATTAAAAATAGTTGTTTAAGAACAATGTTTATTGCTAAGATAGGTATACCAGCTATGTTTAAAGATAAAAGAAAAGCTGAAGGATTCAGAAAACTTGGATTATTACCTAATACAAATGACTGTTTTATTATATCTGATCTTGGACAAGAACTTCTTAGAACATACTTTAGAAAACCTGGAACTAAAGAATTGATAGAATATTTACCATCAGCAGGAGCTAAACTTATAGGAGACAAAAGAGATAAAGGATCTATAACTTCTATTATGAAAGACTATATACCAGTAGTAGATTATGTATGTAGAAATGAAGCAGAAGCAGATAACTTAGAAAAAGCTCTTAAAGAGATAAGAGGAGAATTCCATTATACAATAAGAAACAAAAATGTTGTTACATTTAAACTTGATGTAATTGCTAACCCTAGTGTAGGTAGAGACAATGTGACTGCATTAACCCTTCAATCTTGTAAAGAGATTTCTAATATGTTAGCTGGAACAAAAGAAGTGATGAGTGTAGAAGAAGCTTCTAAAATAAATGTTAAAGAATTAGTAAGAAGCAGACAATTTAATCATTCAGTAAGAATCGTTGATGCTTCAGATTGGAATAATACTATATTAAAATTTAACAATGTACCTATTATGATGGAGGACTTCTTTGTTCAACCTCAACATGATAACCAATTCTATAATAAAGAAAGAGATAATGTTTCTCTTAATTATCATCAAGTTATAGATGGAATGAAATGTCTACTACCTTCTTTATATTATTCTATGTTAGAGTCTATAAATTATGCTAGAATAAAAGAATATATGCTTTGTTTAGGTGTAGAATATATAGAGAAAAACAAAAATATACAAACAATTCAAGAAAAACAAAAGGATAAAGACATGTTAGATGCAGATGATAGCTTAAATTTAATGGATTTTTAATAAAGATAGGGAGATCATTCTCCCTTTTCTTTTTAATAACAAATATGATATAATGAAGTAAAAAAGGAGAAATGATATGGATAAAAAAATATCGGAAGAACTAAAAGAAAGAAAAAGAAAATTTAGAAACGTAAAAAAACCAAGAAGACCTTTTGTTATATCTGAAGAAAGGTTAAACGAAATAATTAATAATCCTAACAGAAGGACTTTGAAGCAATTGATTGAAGATTTTAATAAAGAATTAAAAGAAATGATGGAAAGATGCAAATAGTAAAAAGGAAGGAGGTTTGACATGAATAAAGACAAACCAAAAATAGGGTTTATAATCGATCCTAGCAAAACAGAAGAATTTTTAAAGTTTGACAAAGAAACTCCAAAGTGCGCAGAAAGAGCGATAGCAAGAGTAGAGGCTAAACTTAAAGCACTTAGAGCCAGAAGGGAGGCTAAAAAATCTGATCAATAAATTCTTTATTATAAGGAGAATATGTGTTATAATATAAATAAAAAGGAGATGATATTATGAGAATAACTAAGCCAAATTTAGCCTTTATAGTTGATTCGTCTAAAGTTGAAGAATTTTTTAGAATTAATAAAGAATCGCCAAAATCAATTGATAGAGCTATTAAAAGAATGGAAGCAAAATTAAAAGCCTTAAAAAAAAGAGATGAGGTGGAAAATTGTACATTAGAGAAATAGAAATAGAAAATATAAAAATAGAGTCCTTTACTATTAAGCATAGCGAATTAGTGAAGGACTTTTTTTGTGATAATGAATATATAGATAATTATATACATAATGAAGCATTAGTAGATAGAAGGACTAAAACATATTTGTTTATATATAATGATAAGCTATTAGGTTTTTTCTCTATTAGCGCTAAAGGAATATCTGTTGATAATTCTCCAAAGAAACCTTATAATTTACCTGCTATAGAGATATCTTTTTTTGCTTTAGATAAAAAATATCATCATATGTATTATGATGAACGATCAGAAGAAGAATTAGATAAATTTTATTTAAGCGATATTCTTTTTGTATTATCCACAAAATTTATAAAAAATGAAATAGCAACAAGAGTAGGATCTATGTTTGTAACATTATATTCTGTTCCGAGAGCAGAAGATTTATATAAAAGAAATGATTTTATAAATTTTGAACCAGTGATGCTTGCTGAAAACAAAAGTAAATTAGAGGGTTGCATTCCTTTATATGCAAAAATAAATGATATAGAATAATATATTTATATAAGATACCCCACTATGGCTTTATTACTATAGTGGGGCTTTTTATGTAAATATATATTTTTATATTTATATACTTGTTCTACTAGAACTTGAATAGCTGTACCGCTAGAATTACGACTCGTTAAACACGTTAAGAGCAATTCTTTTTCATTTATTTCTTTTCTAAACCTTTTCGTTATCTTTCTTATATTCATTATCTAAACCTTTTGCCGTAAGCCTTTCTGTTTCGCTCCTCCACACTCGGAGCTGAAAGCCTTACTGTTGCATTTGAAATTTGTGTATCTTTATTCTGCTATTACTTTGTTTATACATAAGTTTAGCATATGATAGGCATAGTTGGGTTAGGGGTACAGGGGGTTAGTATGATGAAACACTCGATACAAACCTAATAAATAGTATAGTCAAGTTATTAATGTAATAATTAATAATTAGGTTATGTTATTTAAAAGCATAAGGTTTAGTATTACATTTGATGTTTCATTTTTCCGCATGCGGAATTTTGACGATGATGCAATACTAAAATCACTATAAAAATAGTGAAGAATAAGTGAATAAAATAACACTTTTGCAAAAAAACGCCATTTTTGAAAGTGTGCATAATTTCAACTTTTTATATCACTTGTTCCCTAGTGAAATACAAAAATAAAATTACACTTTGTCGTGTTGCTCAACATTGCATTGTGTAAGCATTATTTTATACTTTTCACTATGGAAAACACTATAAAAATAGTGAAATGCAAGTGAAAAGCAATGCCTTTTCTCATTTTTTTTACAAAATTTATGTTTTTGTATTGCATTACAAAATATAAATATTAGTGAAAAAATAGTGAAAATCAAAACAATGCTTTATTTCTAGTTTTGGTTTCAGTTGAAACCCTAGTGAAAATACAAAAAATATAGCATTGTTTATAGCAAAACACTAGTGAAATATTATTGTTTCATATATTTGCCTAGCATTATTATAACAATATATTGTTGTTGTGTAACAATAGGCTGGTGTTTGTTTAAACATACAGTGGTGTTTTATATATATGTTTATACTTATGTGTCTATAGGCTAGTGTTTTGGTACCTGCTTTTTTAATATATGTTTATATGTTAAATGTAGGTGTTATGCAAATAATGTGTTTTTATAATGGTTATAAACAATATTATAACATTATATATGTATGTATATTGCAAACAATTTAATAAAAGTGTTTGTGTAATAAAAATAGTATTTTATAGAATCTTGTAAAGCAAGGTTGTATTAAGTACTATTTAAGTTTCCTTTCTTTATTATATAAGCATTATATTCTGCAAAGAAAAGGGGCTATCTAGGTACTGTTATTTATATTATGGAGGTATTGATATGAAAAAAATAATGATTAATGGAAAATATACAAGGGAATATATTATAGATGTCAAAGACACTGTCGAGATTTTGAAAGTTAAAATCCTTAATGTGATTAAGCATCACGTGGAAAAAGGTTATAGCAATAAAAAGATTGTTATGACTAAACAACATAGTTATCATATAGTTGATGAGTATGATGCTTATGTTCTTGATAAAGCTTTAAGGGTGTTAAATAGAAATTTTGAAAAACATAATATACCTATTGTTGTTTATGATAATGGACATACAATAATGGATATATTAGAAGACCCTTATTTCTTTTATATGAACAATATCAGTATGGAAGATGATATTTCCATTACTGTTAATATTTTAAGATAGATAGAGTCCCTAAGGCTTTTTGCTTTGGGGACTTTGTTATATTTTAAAAAAAGGAGTGATTGGTATGCAAAACATTTTTAAATCAACTATTGAAAAAATTACAGGTAAAACAACTTATTATGTTGTTAATGCTGGAAGAATAGAAAAGAAGAATACTTCATTTGAAGATAGAGATTTTTATAAAAAATTTTATGGAGAAGTATTTGATACTTTTGAAGAAGCTAACGATTATAAAGAGTTTATTGACTGTTTACAATATCTTTAAAAGCAGATAGGATCCTTAATTGTCTTTTTTTTAAGACTGTTATATTAAGGATCTTATTATATTTTTAAAAAGGAGATGATAGTTATGTTAAATAAACCTGTTGTTAAAATGTCTTATAGAGAAGTTGTTGCTGAAAAGTCTTTTGTTGGAAGAATACTTGAACAAAATGCTAATTATGTTAATGCTGATATGGTTCATCCTTTTTATTCTGAAGAAAAGATTGCTTTTTTTGAGAATAGATATAATGAGCTTTGTGATATGTATGAATATTTAGACGAGTTAATTAATTATTAGGAGAGTGATTGAAGTGACAATTTATAATTTAATGCAAGAAATTTCAGTAATTAGAAAATTTATCAAAGAATATGGAAACAACTGTGATGGTACAGTAGAACTTTATGAAGATCATTTGAGTGATTTACTTGAAGATCTTAGAGAAAAACTTATTGTTGTTGAATCTGAACTTAAAAAAGCTAAAGTGAATGATCCATATCATATTATGGAAGAAACTTTGACTGATTTAAGAAATCAGATTATTGGAGTTTTAAATAATTAAAAGTAGATAGGACTCTTAAGGATTAATTTCTTTAAGAGTCTTATTATGCTTTTAAGCATATATATTATTTTTTTAAGGAGTTGAATTTATATGAAAAAGATTTTAAACATGAGTAATCATATTTTAACAGGAGAACAAATTGCTGAACTATCTTCTATGGGATATGAAGTTGTTGAATTAACTGCTGAAGACAAAGCTCTTTGGGGACAAATGAACCCAAGTAACTATAAGGAATTTATTTACAGAGTAATGGAGGACAGTGATACTAGATATGATGTTGATGCATATCATATTGCTGGTTTTCCTCCAGCAGTTGTAAATGCTGTTTGTTTAGCTTGTACTTTAGATAAGCCAGCATTTTATGCTTATTCCGAAAGAGTAAGTGAAGAAATTCATCAACCAGATGGAACAGTAAAAAAAGTAAATGTATTTAAGCATTTAGGTTTCTTTAATTATTAAAAGTAGATAGGGTTCTTAACTATATGTTGAGAACCTTATTATATTTTTAATAAGGAGATGGTTTTATATGATTAGAACAAAAGTAACATTTAACACAAAAGAAGATTTAAAAGAAATTTTTAAGTTTTGGTTTACTCTTACAAAATTTAAAAAAAATAAAACTATACTTTTTGTAAGCGTTGGAGAAGAGGATGATTATGGTTTCATGCTAGATAATCCTAATGCTTACAAAAATACTTTTGAAGAAAAGTTTGAAGAATTGATAGATGGTTTATGCTCTGAATTTGATAATGGTATAGATACTATTTATTTTTTAAATTACGAATTAAAGAGAGGTGAATAAAGTATGCAAATGATGAGAATTTTTATTGGCTTTATTATTGCTGTGGTTAGTATATTAAATATTGCTTTTATAGTATGGGTAAATAAAAGTCCTTTTACTCATGAGAAAAAGATTAAATATTTAACTGCAAGTAATAATCTTAGTAAATGTTTAATAGTTGTGGTTATTATTAACTTTGTTTTGTTTTTATTATTTTAAAAGGAGTGATTAGAATGTTAGCAAAAGAAATTAGAAATACTATTATTTGGGATAAAGAACCAGAAGAACTTACTAATGAAGAACTATTTGCTGAAAGAGATGTAATCTATAAAGCATTAGATATGTTTCAATTAGAAGTTCCAGGATTAACTAATGCAGAATTATGTTTCTTAGAACATAGATTTACTGATGTTGATTGTGAACTATATAACAGAAACTTAGATTAATAGTAGATAGAATCCTCAAGGAGTTTTTCTTTGAGGATTTTATTATGCTATTAAGCAAATAAAAATATAAGGAGTGATATTATGAAATTTAATTATTCTAAAAAGGAAACTAAAATGAATGGAGCTATTACTGAAGAAAATCTATCAGTTGAATTATCTGTTGGAGAAATCCTAAGTGTTAGTGATAAATTTGCAGAAATGATAAAAGATAAAGGATTAGTTTCTGCCATAAAAGAACTTAATACTTTTGGACAAACAATAGATAAAAAATCTGTTCTTGATGAAATTTTAAAAGACTAAAAAAGGAGAGTGTACAAAATGAAAAAATGGGAAGAATTAAAGTTTGTTGGAGAAGCTGAGTTTAATTACATTGTTAAAGAATATAACAACAATGATAGTGCTCATGGTTTAGATCATATTAGAGAAGTTGTTAATGCCGCTCAAATAATATGTCAAAGAATGAATTGTAAGTATAACCAAGTTATTGAAATAGCATGTTTGACACATGATATGGGAGCTAATGTTAATAACAGAAAGTTTCATGAAAAAGTGGCTAAAGATAAATTCTTTAATTTGTTTGATGAAATTCTATGTTTGAAAATTACAGATGCTTTAAAAATAGCAGATTGTATTTTAGAGCATAGAAGCTCTATTAGTGATGAAGAAAGAAGTAGTACTGAAAGTATTATTGTTGCTATGGCAGATACTGGTTTGCCTTGTTTTGATAACAAGGAATTGCTAGACAAATTACTTTTAAGAAGTATGAAGTATCATTTAGAAAAAACTAATTCTATTACACTAGCTTTTGAAGAAGCTAAAAAGCATTTAAAAGAAAAGTATGGTAGAAATGGTTATCTTAAATATGGAGAAACATATAAAAAGGTATTTGGAGATTTGTTAGAGAAGCAATATAAATTAATTGATCAACTATAAGGAAGGTGATTAAAGTGGCAGAAATATATTTTGATAGTGGCACAGGTAGAGGAATTGGTGTTGAAGTTAGAGTAACTAATCAACGTGGTGAAAGTATTATTCAACATAGTGGAATTAAGAATATTACTGTAAATAAATATGGTAATTTTCATTTAGGGTTTGAAAAAACTAATAATTATGGAGAATTAGCTGGATTATTTATAGCACTTAAACTAGCTCTTAAATATGATGTAAAAGTTATAAAGGGTGATAGTCAAGTTGTTATAGACTATTGGTCACAAGGTAAACATCATATGACTGATGTAGCTACTGTTAAATTAATTAACAGAGTTATAATGCTTAGAAAAGCATTTATAGATAATGGTGGCAAGATTATTAAAATAAAAGGTAAGAATAATCTTGCTGATATTGGATTTCATAAAGATTAATGGTAGATAGAAAGTCTAACTTAGGTTAGGCTTTTTATTATGCTATTAAATGCATAATATTAAATTTTAAAGGAGTGATTTTATATGGAAAAAATGAATTATCAAAACAAAGGGATTGTAAAACTAAAAGCTGTCATCAATGATGCTAATACTTTACTTAGAAACATTGGAGGAGTTGATGATAAATTAGAGGAACAACTTGCTGAGCAATTTAAACAATTTGGAGTTATGAATCCAAAGGATAATCTTTTACTTTATCATCTTGATACTAAAGCTAGAAAAAGCGTTCTTACTGATGAAGAAAAAGCTACTAGAGAAGAATTAAGAACAAAAGCTGAAGTTGCTAGAGAACACTTTAGAGAACATTGTGGGCTTTCTACTATTAAAGACGAGTTAGCTAAAAGAGGATTTATTCCTAGATTAAGAGCTCAACAAAAGAAAGATAATAGAGGTAATATTATTAATATGAATCTTATTCCACCACTATGGTTCTTCCAAAGATTTGATAGCGAATTACCTACAAGTATCATTGCTGCACAATGGGGAGAATTTGAACTTGATGTTACTAATGAACCAGCATTGAAAGTAGGATTATTGTCTATTAGTTACAATAATATATCTAAACAATATGAATTACATAACTGGATGACTACATATGTTCTTGATACTCAAAAATATATTAGTGATATTATTGATGAAGACGACGAAGCTTTATTAATGGATTAGTTTGGTATAGCCGTTGTAGAAATATAACGGCTTTTTTATTTTACAAATATAAATTTTAAGGAGTGATTAGGTATGTCAGAAGTAGTAAACAAAAAGAAAAAAGAAGAAGGAATGGTTAGTACAGCTTTATTAAGTGAAATCTTTAATGAAAGTTTAAAATCAGCAGATAACTTAGGAGCAAATATTTTACATGGAGTAGTTAAAACTGTTAAAGAAAATAAGTTTGCAGTTGGTGTAGCATTAGCAGGATTGGCAGCAAATGGAGTAGCTAAAGCATTTGATTTGGATAGTCCATTAGCAGTTATAGGACAAGAAGGATTAGGATTAGACGCATTTGTAGATAATGCTGGAGATTTAGCATTATTAGGAGCAGGTGCTAAACTTGCCGCTGATTTAGTTATGAATACTAAAGATGCTATTTATAATCCATTATCTAATGAAGAATTATTAAAACAATACGCTGTTAATGATGAAGAATTAGAAAATTTAAACTTAGATGTATAGGAGGTAAAAAGGGATGATTGCTTTAACTAGAATACTTAAAAACGATATTAGAAGAAACACACAAGAGGTAATAACTACAATAGTCACTGGATCTGAATTCAGTGGCTTTTTTTATTATCTTCATATGGACAAGTATGACAGTAGAATTAAACTAGAAATGATTACTGCTAATAGTATTATACCTAGTAATCAAATAGAATTACTTAAAGCTAATGCTAAATCTATTAAAGTATTCTTAGATAGAGCAATCATTCAATTTAACATTGGAAACATTGATGTTAGTAAATATCCAATTATTAAACAATTAATTAATGATATTTATGTTAAATATGGTAAACCTTTAAAACTTACAGATATTAATGAACCATGGATATTAGCTGAAAAATATAGAGTATTTAAATAGTTGAAGATAGATAGAGTCCCTAATTGATATCAGGGGCTTTATTATATTTTTAACTAAAAAAACAGGAGGTATATTTTATGATTACTTATTTAAACGGTCACTTAGTACAAATTCTTAATGATAATGGTGTAATGGCTAGTGTTGTGGATATCTTTGGAAATACTTATTCTGTTCTATCTTCATTATTAGGATAAAAGAGGTGATTAAAGTTGGCATATTTAACTGCTAAAGAGATTCTTAGTGGATCTGAAATTGCCGTAAATGATATTTTAAATTATCATAATGTAAATTATCTTGTTAAAGATGATATACAAAATTGTTTTGAATGTCCTTTTCAAAATGATTGCGATATTGTTAAATGTCATGGCGGTTTAGATCTATCTTTTGAACCTATAAGTGAAATAGAATCTTTAATTTTATTAGGAGGGAGCAGAGGACGATGATTACTGTATTGGTGTATTGGATTAGTTGTTATTATAATAAAGAAGTTTCTTGGTTATATCTAGGAGCTGTATTAATTGATTTATCTTTAATAGAAGCTTTAAGATGCTTAATAATTAAAAAATAAGGAGGATATATATATGTTTGGAAATTTAAAATGCAAATTTGTTGGTCATGATATGGTGCTAGAGGGTATTTCTGAACCATATGAGTATAAGGATTTAGTTGGAATAGATCTAATCTATAAGTGTAGCAATTGTGGTTATAAGGAAAAAGAGTCTATGAATTTTAGATTAAATAGAATCTATGAAGGCGATAACATGGATATTCTTTTAAAGTTAGTTGAAGAAAGAACTCTTGTAGATGGCATTTATGTAATTGGAGAGGTTACTAAAGAACAGATATTTAACTTTATTGATAAATGTAAAGGAAAATATATGGTTTCATTTAATAGAAACTCTAATGAATGGAGAGTTGCTTTAGTGAAAACAGAACAAGAAGAATTAGAGGTATAATTATGAAATATTTTAAAGACAATAATAATAAGTTTGTCGTTATACAAGATAAAGATATATTTAAAAATTCATTTATAAGCTTAGCTTTTGAATTTGTTACTATAGATAAAGAAATTAAACCTTTAGTTAGTATCTTTTATCAAGAAGAACAAAATTTAAAAGAAGAAATAGAAGATTACGAAATAATGTTCAATGAAGATTATAAAGAAAAAATAAAATCAATAATCAGAGACAGAGATAGATTAGAGAATAGAATTAAAGGTATTAATGATTCTCATCTTAGTAAAATTTTTGAAGATACTATAAAAGAAATAAAAGAAACAATCAAACAGTTTTAGTCTTTAAAATTCCGCATGCGGAATTTTTTTAATACAAAAATATAAGGAGTGATTAGATATGTCATTAGAAAGAGTACTATTTAGTACAAAAGTAGCAGTTACACGAGAGAACGATTATGAGGTTGATTTTAAAATTGTTAAATTAGGTTCTTTGCCATTTGTAGTTGTAGCTGAACTTCTTGCAAAAGATACTGTTATTCAAAGTAATGGAATATTTGTTAAAATGTATGAAATTGAGCCTAGAGCTCATAAAAAGCTTGTTAAACTACATAGAAGATGGATGAATGTAAATGTATAGGTATAATGATAAAAATGCCACTGTAACGATTTTGTGCAGTGGCATACTTATTTATGTAATCGGTTTAGTATTAAGTTTAGAAATTTTATTAAAAATATAAAGGAGTGATTAGGTATGTTAACTGTTAAAAACTATCAAAAGGAAAACTTTCCAGTATTAAAAGCAACTATGGATAAAGCTAATGCTATGATGAGAAAAGAAAAAGAACTTAATTATGAAATGGAAGAAGAATTAAATAAAGCATTTGATTTATGTGGAGTATTCAACCCTAAGAAATCTGCTAGATTAAATTTCTTATATAAGAAACCAACTAAAACAGAAGAAGAAATGATGGAATTTGAAGATTTATCTGTTGAAGAAAATTTATATCAAAATTCATTTTATGCTAAAGATTTAGAAACTCTTATTAAAGAAGATTATGGTAAACCTTGTGATCTTTATTATAAGGCTCTTTATAAAATTAATGGTAAAACTGAAAAAGAATATGGAAAATACTCTTTGCCATTTGTATTCTTTAAAGATTTTAAAACAGATAAGGGTTATCCTACTTCTATAGCTAATATTTTAGTAACTAAAGAGGAATTAGAAATTAGTAAAGATTTCTATTATAGAGTTAATATTCTTTCTGTTGTATATGATCAAATAAAGAAAGAATATGTTAGACATCTTTGGAGAATGATTCTTGAACCTGTTGAACAAACTATTAAAGGTAATGCTGATTTACTTGATTATGAAGACGAAGAAGCTATGTTAATGGATTAATATTATGGGGTACATTAGTGCCCCTATTTTTATTTTTTAAAGGAGAAAATTATGTATGTTTTTCAAGAGAAAGAAGGACTAGTATTTGTAAAAGAGATATTTAAAAATATAAATGTATGTATTAGAACAAATATAATACAAGATAAATTTTTAAAATTATTACCAATATATATAGGACATAAATTAGTTTTTAGTTTATTAGGTCTTAGAACTTTTGATAAAGAAGTTTATCTTTTTAAAGATAAAGATAATAACTTTAAACTAATACAACTAGATAAAGATTTATTTCAATTAACTTACAAAAATAAAAACCAATCGTTG
>ERZ791617.712-NODE-712-length-17827-cov-2.52932_pt1 | contig 17827 bp, 13 predicted proteins | sample MGYA00510272_ERZ791617 | MGnify/ENA primary metagenome ERZ791617 (study PRJEB30046, sample SAMN00715200) | human gut metagenome | study: EMG produced TPA metagenomics assembly of the A metagenome-wide association study of gut microbiota in type 2...
GCCACTTTGTTGACGCTCGCCGGGCTGGAGCTGTTGAGCGTTATTTTTAAAAGCATCGGGATGCGAAGTTCCTTGGTGGTATTCTCTACCTCCGACAAGGAGGCGATCAACCGGATCGCCCGTGTTATCTACGAGAAAGGTTTCCTGCTGGTAAGCTATGACATGAAAAGACTGGGGCATCAGGAGAAGGACGAGTACGTCGTCAGCATCGTGTTGAAGGCCCGTAAAAACACGGAGGAAAGTCCACTGTTGCTATTGATGGAGCAATTTCCGGAGGTTACGGTGGAGAGAATTGAATAGTTATTCTGCATTGGCGGTAAGTTTTCGTATATTCGCGGCTCGAAACTATTTAATAATCGTACGATGAATTTTATTTCTAAGCTATTCAAGAAGAACGTATCTGAGGCGGAAGAGGCCGGCAAAGGTTCCGTGGAGGAGTTCGTATCTTTAATCCGTGTATATTATCAAGCCGTTATGGCCGTGAACTTGGGTATCACCAACTTGAACATGCTCGCCGATATGGCTTTGTTCAAACGCATGTTGAAGATACCGACCCAGAATAACAAATTGGGTGTCGCCGAGAAATCCCGTGTGCGCAAGGTGTTGATGGAGGATTACGGCCTAAGCGAGGCTTTCTTCAAGGAGATCGATAGCTCGGTGAAGAAGAACTGCAAGAACCAGAACGATATCAAGACGTATTTCTTCATGTTCCAAGGTTTCTGCAATGACTTGTTCAACTTGCTTGGTAATCTGATGCAGTGGAAGTTCCGCTTCTCCATGCTGGTGAAGAAGTTGCTGTATAATATGACGACGAAGACGGTTCACGATATCTTGACCAAGTCCGAGTGGAAGGATATCAGCGTGCAGAAGGCCGCGTGGAGCGTGCGTAAGTATGCCGAGAAACTAGGCTACTCCGAGCAATGGATCACGGACTTCGTGTATAACGTCGTGCTTCTGGCGAAAGAGGACCAGAAGAAGGAACTCAAAAAGAACAAGGAAGCATGACCACCGAGTTGCATCCGCTAGGTTTCTTCCTCCCGGAGAATACGAGATTGCTGATGCTGGGAAGTTTCCCGCCTCCAAGAGCTCGTTGGAGCATGGATTTTTATTACCCGAATATCCAGAATGATATGTGGCGCATCCTTGGCTTGATTTTCTATGGGAACAAGGATGCGTTCCTGCGAGACAAGAAGGCGTTCAGCGAGGAGAAGGCGAAGGCTTTCTGCCGGGAGAAGGGGATCGGGATCGGTGATACCGCCATGGAGGTGATCCGCTTGAAAGCGAACGCCTCCGATAAGTTCCTTGAGGTGGTACGGCCGATCGATCCGGAGAAGGTCTTGTCCCAGATACCGGAATGCGTGGCGATCGTGGTAACCGGGCAGAAAGCGATGGATACTCTCCTCTCCGTATTGCCCGGCACGGAGGAGCCGAAAGTGGGCTTCTCGTCGGAATTTTTTTGTATGGGAAGGACGATGAGGCTGTTCCGTATGCCCTCATCCTCCCGTGCCTATCCGAAACCGTTGGAGGAGAAGGCCGCTATTTACCGGAGGATGTTCGAGACGTTGGGGATGGTGTGAGGCAAGTCTGCCATACAGCATTCCTTGTTTACGCTCCACCTCTTCAATCCGATTATGGAGTTTAATGCACGAACTTATTTTCAGTAAGGTACAGTTGTAGCATCTTATCGCCGTAAGATGTATGATCTTACTGTTGTAGGATGTATGATATTACCGTTGTAAGATGTATCATCTTTCACGGATACTTGACATCTCCTTGTCTTGCGTCTTTTAGCAAAGTGACAGTTTGTAAATTTAAGTCCCGGAGAATCGATTCTTTCGGGCAAAGGTGCGGTATGCTCCCGAAAACGAAAGAAAAAAGCGACAATCGATTGGTTGATAGGGCAATGCTGGAAAACGGCCTTTTATTCTAGCGGGATTTATTCATCGTATTTCATGTTTTGAGGGCAGGAAGGGAAGAAAAACGGTGCTACAATAGGGTTATAACAGGGTAAGAATGCCCATTTGCGACGACTCATAACCCTATTCTTGACTACTTACGATGCCCAACGGCAGTATTGGCGTTGCCTAATACGACTAGTTATGCAGGCTTCCGGCACCTATTGTGTGTGGAAAACGCTGTATTTTAACAAAAAGGGGTGCTTATTGCTACTGCTTTCTCGCTATTTCGCTAGGTTTGGAAAATAGGTGTGTCAAGGTAAATGCTCTATGGAAATCAAAAAGATGGCCGGAGAGCGGTTTGGTTGACGGAAGGATATTTGCAGGGCGAGTACCGTGTAAGATAAAAAGAGAGGAGACGGAACGATAAACGCTCCGCCCCTCTTATATAACAAGAATGAATGAATTATTGGGATAATCTCATCATAAAATATTGCTAGTGAGATACATCTTCTTCATTTATCCGATCAGAGATACTCAATGTCACGGAGAACATTGAGTATCGTGATATTCATTTTTAGATCAATTATTTACGTAAAATCCAATATGCCCAGTTGCGCCGCTAAAAGTTATGACAGATCCTACTTGAACTGTAGATCCATTACAAGAGACTCTATATCCCTTATCTATGGAAACAACTTTATACTTTCCATGTTCAACAAAGTAAACCCATGGACCTCCACTATAAAAACCACTGGTGATAGTATATTCCATGAAATTTTGATCTTCAATAACCATTGATATATGGGCGTCCTGATTTTGAGCTGTAACGTACATTTTTGAATACCCTTCTCTTTCTGCGGCATAGGAAGGTGATGGACCATTTACGTCAGCATTGATATTAATAACAGTTGTTGTTAATAGTGCAAATAGAATGAATAATACTTTCTTCATGATATATTTTCTTTATTTTCTTGTTTTAAAATTCCAGAACCAAGCCTCTCCCCAATCACCTGCGCCGGGTTTCGGAGCCGCTAGTTTAAGATGCTCACCATCCGCTTCCAAGATGTGATATTCATATTGAGGAGCGAAGGTATCATCAGTGTCTCCCATTTTCACCAGTCCTAATAAAGGAATGGTTCCGGTGAACGTTAATGTACCTTGATCCCAACCTTCTTTGGCTACAGCGGATAAGTCCCATGCGATTGTTCCGGATTGACCGCGGCTGGTTTCTACTTTCTTGCCAGCCAAGGTAAAAGTCATCCAACCTTCTAACCCATCTTTGGCATATCCTTTCTCAGTACATTGTTGGTCGATGTCTGTGGCTTGAACTTGCCACCATTCCGGACCTGTGCTTTCCATATAAGCACCATTTCCCCAAAGGCCGTTGCTGGCATCTGTATCCCAAACCCAAGTTACAGAATTATACTCCGGTCCGAATAATCCTTCATAAATAGAAGGCACATCCACATACTCGGAGATCGTCACATCGTTAGAGAAAGAGGTGATGGAGCCGTCTTGGTTCATAACCCGGACGGTCAAGCTCGTGAGGGGAGGAGTGCCAATGATGGAACCCTCGGTTCCGGTGGCTAGGATGGCCCCGTCTTGATCCAATACCTGTACGGTCAGCGTGGGATTGGTGGAGAAGGTGAACTTGTTTTGTCCGACCGTCGTTTGCGTAAGCTCTACACGGGCTTGCAGATCCGTTTCTGTTATGCTCGCTGCTATGGAGCCTTCTTCCTCTATCGTAGGATCGCAGGCGGTGAGGAGCATCGCGAATAGCGGGATAGCTATACTATATTTCTTCATGATTTTCTAATTAAAAGTTTGACTTTGTTGAAATCGTTTTTACCAGCGGTTATATTGGCTGTCCGAGCCTTCCCAGCCGGCGTTCTGGGCAATGCTGCCGTTCGACATATCCACCTCGCTCTCCGGTATCTTGAAGAATCCGGCGGTAGCGTTATATCGGGTGGCGTAGCCACCTCCGTGAGCCTTGTTAGAGTCCTCTTGGCCATTGGTGTATATTTTCACGTTGGTCTGCTTTTCCAATGCGGCGGCGGCTATATGCCAGCGGCGGATATCGTTCCATCGAATGCTCTCGAATGCGAGTTCCCAACGGCGCTCGTTTTGCAGGGCTTGGAGCGAGTAGGACGAAATAGGGCTTAAGCCGGCTCTCTCGCGAACCCGGTTGATTCCATCCGTGTTCTCTTTCAACTCGGATTGCATTAGTAATACATCGGCGAAACGGATAAGCACAAGGTCGTGAATATTGTTTAGCTGTAAGTTCTCGGAATTCTGAGCCCAGCCATCGGTTCCGTACATCAGGTTCTCGAAACATACGGAGTAGGCGTCTCCATTCTTTGCGGCTACAGGGAGCCATTTCTTGGAGAGGTATCCAGTTTCTTGGATAAACTCACCACCTCCACCGAATGCCCATCCTTGCTCGGTCCAAGCGGCGCAATCCGAAACGGATGCGTCACGACGTTTGTCGTTAGGTTCGGAGCTTCTCCAGTCGTTCACGAGGTTCGGGGCGGCAGGTCCGGCTCCCCAGCCTTGCCCGAAGGGGAACGATTCGGCCACGCCTGCCATGCCACGTACGCCGAAGTGTAGGGCGAAATTATTCGCGTAACCAATGCTTGTGCTCCAGTCGGCTAATTTGTTGTATTTGATAGCGAACAATGTCTCAGGATTTACGGCATTGTCATCTTCCACCCATTTCAGGCCCTGTCCGGTGGTATAGTCGTAATCTTCTACCGTAAACCGGTTTGTATAGGCCCAAAGGTTGCGGAAGTCCGACGTGACCAGTGAGTATCCCGAATTGTTAACGCAATCGTCGATGTAGCCGATCACTTGGTCTTTTGTCAGTGTGGAGCCGTCGGGCAAAGCCACGGAAGTCAACGGTGAGTAAGTGGTACTGGTCAGTGCGGCCAAGTCTTCTCCATTGCAATACATACCCGTATAGAACAACCAAGCACGGCCAAGCATGGCTTCGGCGGTGTATTTATCGACATGTCCGTCCGTCTTTCGAGTGTTGGGCATGATCTCGGCGGCATCACGTAGGTCTTGCAGGATTTGTCCCCATAGCTCAGCTGCGGTTGGTTGGCTTGGCTCTACGGATTGCGAGGTGATTGTCAGAGGGACGCGTCCGTACATGGAGGCCAGCTCGTAGTAATAGAAAGCGCGAAGGAATTTCGCTTCTCCCTCGATCTGGTTCTTGTCGGATTCTGCCAATTCGATATTTCCGATACCATCCAGCAAGGAGTTCGCACGGTTGATGCCTTGGTAACGGTCTTTCCAGAATTGTTGGGTCATGTCTTGCTTGGAGTTCATCAACATGTCCAGAGATTGCATGTGCAAGTCGTTCGGACCTCCACCCCCTAGGCAATCATCGCTGGCCAACATGGCGGCGTAAAGGAAAGAGCACTCAGGTGTGGCGGACACTTGGTTCAAGTTCTGATAGATACCGGCTAACGCTTGTGTGGCATCCTCGGTCGTAGCGGGAAAGTTCTCGCTACTTTTTGTTACGTAATCCTCGGCATCCAGCGTACAAGAGGTGATTCCCCCCATGATCGAGGCCGCGATACCGATTAAATATATTGTTTTTTTCATCTTGATAATCAATTATTAGAATTTGACATTAACTCCTACCATATAGGTTCTCGCTTGGGGGTAGTTACCTACATCCACGCCCGTTACCCAGCTCTCTTTATCGTTGAGAGCGGTTCCGCACTCTGGATCCATTCCTTTATAACCTGTGAAGGTAAAGAGGTTTTGGGCGGAGACATACAAGCGAAGCTGCTGGAATTTGCAACTTTTCCATAGACGTTTGATGTCATAGCCTAAGGTTACGTTTTGGATACGGAAATAGTCTGCGTCGTCCACGTAAATATCGGAAATGTTGATATGGTTCACGGTGTTACCGGGCAACAGGATCGGGTATCGGTTGGATGTTCCCTCGCCATGCCAGTAATTGTAGACGTTGCTGCTATAGTTATCGAACTGTCCGTTACCAAACTTACGATACGTGTGGGCAACCTGCATGCCGAACGCTCCGTAAGTGGAGATGTTCAAGTCAAAGCCTTTCCAGCTAAAATCTAGATTCAAGCCCATCGTGAGGTCTGGATGAGGATTACCGATCTCCGTCTTATCGCTGTCGTTGATCACGCCATCGCCATTGACATCGACAAATTTTAAGTCGCCCGGGGCTATCGAGGTGCCTTGCAGGGAGTTAGAGGCATCCCCACCGCAATTCTGGTCAAGATAGGCCTGTATATCCGCTTGATTTTGCATCACGCCATCGGTCTTATAGCCCCAGAAGTAACCGATAGGATGTCCTTCTTCCATACGGGCCATATAGGTGGTTCCCTCGGACAGAAGAGCGTTACCTCCATTTACGTAATGAGTACCGTTATTAACTTCTGTTACCTCATTCTTGTTATGCGCGAGGTTCAAGCCGATGCCATAGCTAAAGTCTGAGCCTACCTCATCCCTCCAATTTAAGGCAAGCTCGATACCCGTGTTCTTAACTGTACCGGCATTTGCGACCATGGAAGAGAAACCGTTGATTGAAGATACGGGTACGTCGATCAGCAAATCTTTTGTTTTCTTACTATACCAATCGAAGTTTGCGTTTAACCGGCCGTTTAAGAAGCGTGCGTCTAAACCTACGTTCGTCTGCTCCGATGTTTCCCATGTAATCTCGTTATTGGGTAACAAAGAGGGGTAAGCGCCTTGGGTTCCTCCGTTTTTATTATTATTGAAGGAATAAAGTCCTAAATCACCGAACGCGTATGTGGAGGCGTATTTGTACGCTCCAATATTCTCGTTACCATTTTGTCCCCAACTGGCGCGAACCTTCAAGAAATCCATCCAGTTTTTCGTGTTTTCCATCCAGCTCTCGTTACTCATCACCCAACCTGCGGAGAATGAGGGGAAGTAACCCCAGCGATGACCGCTGGAGAAATTGGAGGAACCATCGGCACGGACAATCGCGCTAAACATATAAGTTTCCTTGAGGTCGTAGTTGATACGGCCGAAATAGGATAGGATGGAGTGATCATCCACGGGATATCCTCCCACTATACCAGCGGTACGACCGGAGAAGTTGTTGAAGTAAGCATGCGAGAAATCTCCGAAGATGCTGGTCGTGGCGTGTCCTTCGATGGTTTCCGACATATTATTACCTTCTCTGGAATACTCTGTACCGACCAATACGTCGAAATGATTCTCCTTTACGTCGAAAGCATAGCTCAATGTATGTGTCATACCCCAATTCCAACCGATGGTCATATTCTCGTCCAGATAATCATCCGTATTCTGGTCGTTGTTATTATTTTTATAGATGCCGTTGTATGCTTTGTAGAGGCTGGAGTTCTGTTTGTAATAGACTTGGCCTTTATACTTCAAATCCTTTAACGGCTGTATCTCTATATAACCGATGGCGCTAAGATTGTGGTTCCGGCTTTTATTATTGCCACTGGTGGTATTTAGCAAGGTGTTCATCGGGTTATTGATGTATTGGTTGAGCCCGAGTAAACCCATTGCTCCGGATCCTTGCGCGATTAGGTCGTCGTAGTCGAATAACTCTCCTTGGCTATTGTATAATGGAACCAATGGATTGGCTCCCATCATGCTATAGATGCTGTTGGAGTATTGGTTACCGATTTGGATACCTTGGTTGGATGTGTGTTGGTAATATACGTTCTCACCGAATTTTATGATATCCAGATCCTTGTTTTTCCAAAGGATATGCTCGGAATTTAAACGAATGGTGAAGCGGCTGTAGTCGGATTTAACCGGACCACCGAAAATACCGTCTTGATACTGATAACCTACGCCAGTAGAGAACTTGGAGAGCTCTGAACCTCCGGTCACGTTCACGGAGTGAGATGTGGTTATCGCGTTCTTGTTGCGAAGTAACTCCAGCCAGTTCGTACCCGGGTTGGAACCGTTTTGATAGGATTCCAGTAAATCTGCGTCTAGGTATTGTGACCAATTGAAGGGCGATACGCCGGCGTTGAAGTTGATCTGGTCTTGAACGGCCATGTATTCTTTGGCGGTAAGCATATCCGGCATCTTTACTACATTCTGCCAACCGATGTTGCCGTCATAGGATACTTGCACTTTTCCTTCTTTACCTTGTTTTGTGGTAACCAAGATAACACCATTCGCCGCGCGGGCACCATAGATGGCGGAGGAAGCGGCATCCTTTAATACGTCGATACGCTCGATATCGGCAGGGTTCAAGGAATTGATATCGCCACCGGCCACACCATCAATAACATAGATAGGAGCCGTATCTCCATTCGTACCGGCACCACGGATGTTTACTTTAAATCCGTCACCCGGCTGACCGGAAGAAGCCACGATATTGACACCCGGGCTTTGATTCTGTAATGCGCTTAGTGGGCTGATCGTATTACGTTTAGCGACTTCATCGCCTTTTACCTCTACGGTCGCACCTGTCACCAACTTTTTCTTTTGTACACCATAACCTACTACCACTACCTCGTCCAAACTCTGTGAGTCCTCTTTCAAGGTGATCTGTAAGTCGGATGTTTGGGCGGTTACGGGAATCTCTTGGGTCATATAACCGATGTAGGAGATCTCTATGATAGAGCCGGGGACGGCCTCTAAGCTGAACTTACCATCCAAATCGGTTATCACTCCGTTTGTCGTTCCCTTTACGATAACATTGGCACCGATGACTTCCATTCCTGTTGCGTCTTTCACGGTACCAGTGATTCTTTTTGTTTGTTGCATGACTTCCATCGAAGTACTAGGGGCGGCTAACATTTGTGGTATGCCACCTAGCTGGAAGGCCATACATGCGCCTAAAAACAGCGTCGTTTTCTTAATTGTTGAATTCATTATTTTTTACATTAAATCATATAAGGCTAAACTAAAATTCATTTACTCAATAGGGTCATTAGCGGTTAACTGCTAAAAACATTAGATTCTCGGTCCTTCCTCATAGGCAATTGTTTTTTGTTGTTAATATGTATTGTTAATTTCTGTCGCAAAATTACGTCGGATCCCAAGTGCGTTCAAATACTATTTTATCCAAGAATAATACTTTTTTGCCGGAGTGTATTTTTAACACATCGATGGGGTAGCCGTAGGCATGAAAGCCTTTGTGACTGGTCGCAAAGATAGATGTGTGAAGGAAAAGAGAAGGGGGGATTTTGTATACAAATAGGGGGGGATATGTATTTATCCCTGTTAAAAAGGTCTCTTATACAATGATTTTTGTCTTTTTGTAGTTATCCCGGAACTCTTTGGGAGAGCAGTTTTTCTTTTTCTTAAAGATACGGTTGAAGTTCGAGAGGTTATTGAAGCCGCAGTCATAACAAATCTCCGCGATGGATCGTTGCGTGTCCACCAACATGCGGGCGGCGTAACCGATACGGATATCGGTGATATAGTCGGAGAGGGTCTTCCCTGTCCTCAACTTGAAGAAACGGCTGAAAGCGGAAGGGGCCATACCTACGAGTTCAGCCAGTAGGTTCAGGCGGATATCCTGTTGGTATCGCTCGTTGATGTAATTTTGTACTTTTTGGATACGACGACTCTCGGAATGTATATCTGTTATTTTAGCGAACGAGGAACTAGCCAATACTTTGTAGTCCTCCTCGATGGAAAGCTCATACAAGATGGTCAAGAAGTTGATGACCGCATAAAAACTTTGCTCCTCGGAAACCAGCTTTTCCAGTAAATGGTAAACCTTCAAGATGGAAGACATAGGGAAACTGATGCCGCATTGAGCTTTCTCCAACATTTTCCGGATACTGTTGAATTGGTTTTTCTCCAATATATTATTCCCGAAGAGATTGGGAGAGAACTGGATCGTGATCTCATGGATCAGAGGCGATTTACATGCGTTCTGCTCCCAGACATGTTCCAGTTCTTTCCCGGTTATCAATACTAACTCGTATTCTCCGATCACTTCCGCGGAATCACCGACCACACGCCTTACCCCCGGAGCGTGCTCAATGAAATTGAGCTCGTACTCCAAGTGGCAATGGATCGGATAGGTAAATTCTGTCTTACGTCGGTCTACGATGTAGAAGCAATCCTTTTCCGATAGTGGGGTTATTTCGTGGATAATGTCCATGTTTAGCTGACTGTTGATAGTTGACAATTGACAGTTAATGAACCTCGGTCAGCTCTATGACCTTGCTACGGGCATGAGCCGTAGAGAACACGTTCATTCCTATTTTCATCAAGAAATCTCCGCTGAAGGTACCTCCGTCGGTAACCAAGGTCGATTTCTGGCCCGGTATGAGGTTTATCTCTTGTACCTTATATTTCTTATTCGGGTCCAATCCTTGTAGCTTTACGGGGAAAGTCTTTTCTCCGAAGCGAGGGTGGATATCATAAGCGAATAGGACGGATTTGCTTTTTGCCTTATCCACGTACATCACGGATGAATGGTTGGTCTCGTAGGGGGAAACAAGACGGTAGAGATCGCCGTCGAGGATTGTGCCCTTTAGACGTTTGTAGTTGGCAACCGCTTCTTGGCAATATTTCATCTCGTCTTCGTTCATTTCCTTCAAGCTGATATCGAAGCCCATCTTACACATCATGGCCACGTCGGTACGGAACTTGATGGAGGTATTCTTGTTCCAGCTAGTCACGTGGGCGCACATTGCCTTTGCCGGGAAGAACTGGGAGAATCCCCATTGGATATACAAACGCTCGATCGGATCGGTGTTGTCGCTGCACCAGAATTCCGTGAAGTATTTCAATGCCTCGTAATCACAGCGGGCTCCACCACCGGAACAAAGCATGATTGGTAGGTGAGGGTATTTTTCGGCTACCCGTTTGAATACGTTATAGACTCCTCGTACATGATCGATATATAATTGATTCTGTTTCTCCTTGAGGTAAGGAGAATAGACATTGGTAATCGGGCTGTTGCAATCCCATTTGAAGAAAGCCAGATCCGGATTCTCGATCATGATATTATCCACTACGCTGAATACGTAATCCTGTACTTTCGGGTTACTTAAGTCCAAGACAAGTTGATTGCGGTAGTAATAAGTCTCACGATTCGGTAGATGGATCGCCCAATCCGGGTGTTTCTCGAAAAGTTCGCTCTTGGGGTTTACCATCTCCGGCTCGATCCAGATACCGAATTTCACGCCGGCATCTTTAGCGGTCTGCACCAGATGAGGAATGCCGTTCGGCAACTTATCATGGGTAACCTCCCAATCTCCCAATCCGGCCTTATCGTTTTGACGAGGGTATTTATTAGCGAACCAACCATCATCCAGCAAAAACATATCTACACCTAGATGCTTGGCTTCTTTCATTAGTTCCTCCAATTTCTTCTCGTTGAAATTGAAACCGGTCGATTCCCAGTTGTTCAGTAGGGTAAGGCGATCGCCTTTACCATCCTTGATCTGGTAATTACGTGCCCAATCATGGATATCACGACTGGCTTTTCCGGTTCCTTGGTTACTCAACGTAAAGATAAACTCAGGGGTGACGAACCATTCGTTCGGCTTCAATTCATAGGCGGACGCATAGGGATTGATGCCGGAGATGACACGAAGGTTACCGGCGTTGTCCACCTCGAACGTAAAGCGGTAGTTTCCAGTCCAACCGATCGTTCCCATTAAAACATCTCCTGTATTCTCGCTGGCCGGGGCACCTAACCCAATCTCAAAAAACGGGTAAGCGTGCATGGCGGCACGGGAGCCTAGTTTCGTATCGATAATCTTTTTCCCGAATTTCAAGTCTTGGCTGCTCATCTGTACTTCCTTGGCCCAGTCACCGCTAAACTCGGTCAATACATAGCGAGGACTCTCGAAATAAAGCATATTGGAAGCGTATTGGGTAATCGTGACCGGTTTTTTCTCCATATGACGAATCTCGGTCCAAGCCTTGATGACGTTTTCTTTAGCGAAAGTTACATAATGCAATTTAGCCTCCACTGGGTATACGTCATCTTTCAGGGAGATGATTGTCTCCGTAACGTTATTGTCTAGTTTCTTGGATTCGCTGGAAACATACTTGAATATACTGGTCATGTTCCCGTCGTTGTGCTGGATGGCGAAAGCCGGTTCGAAATAATCCTCCGCTCCTGAACAAGGATACACTTCCCATCCACGGGTTGATACGCTGCCATCCGTTCCGGCTTGGATATTCCATGAGAGGTTCTCAAATTCGGATTCGTTTACTAATTTATTTCCCAGATAAGTTTGGTAGAGCCGTCCGTTGGGGGCTACTTGTAAAATCAAGTCCGTCTCGTTGGTCGAGATTAAGATCATCTTTTGATCGGCGGCTTTTACGAATGGCAAACAAAAACACAAAAGGATAACTGTAAGTAATAGATTTTTCATGGTAAATTATTTGAATGTGTAAATAGTAGAGACGTAGCGTGCCACGCCTCTACTAGAATACATATTGTAATTAATTCTGCTCTTTCAGGATCACGTCGTGAGCGCCACCCTCAACGATACTTGTAGAGGAGACAAGCGTGATCTTGGCATGCTGCTGCAACTCTTGGATAGAGATGGAACCGCAGCTACACATCGTAGCGATCATCTTACCCAATGTTACGTTTAAATTATCTTTCAATTTTCCGGCATACGGTACATAGCTGTCCACGCCTTCCTCGAATTTCAAGGACTCGTTTCCACCCATGTCATAGCGCTGCCAGTTCTTCGCACGGTTAGATCCCTCACCCCAATACTCCTTCACGAAGTTGTTTCCGATTTTCATCTTCTTCGTAGGAGACTCGTCGAAGCGGGCGAAATAACGGCCCATCATCAGGAAGTCGGCACCCATAGCCAACGCTAATACCATATGGTAATCGTGTACCAAGCCACCATCGCTACAGATAGGGATATAAACGCCGTGTCTCTTGAAATACTCGTCACGAGCTTTCGCTACGTCGATCAAGGCGGTAGCCTGTCCGCGACCGATACCTTTCTGCTCACGGGTGATACAGATGGAACCACCACCGATACCTACCTTGATGAAATCCGCTCCGGCGTCAGCCAAGTAGTTGAAACCATCTTGGTCAACCACGTTTCCGGCACCAACCAGTACCTTGTCTCCGTAGGTATCCTTGATCCAGTGCAAGGTCTCGTACTGCCATTCGGAATAGCCGTCGGAAGAGTCGATACACAATACGTCAACGCCAGCCTCTACCAATGCCGGAACACGTTCCTTATAGTCGCGGGTGTTGATACCGGCACCTACTAATAATTTCTTATCTCCGCCGGATAACTCTTTCGGATTCTCACGGTGGCTATCGTAGTCCTTGCGGAATACGAAGTATTGAAGCTTCTGATCCTTGTCGATGATTGGCAATGTATTCAACTTATGATCCCAGATAATCTGGTTCGCCTCTTTCAAGGTCATGCCTAGCTCGCCAACGATTAGTTTAGCGAACGGGGTCATGAAATCTTTCACCTTCATGTCGATCGGGTCTTTGCCTTCACGGTAATCGCGACTGGTTACCATACCTAGCAATTTGCCGTTAGGCGTACCGTCATCTGTTACACCAATCGTAGAATGTTCTGTCCGGCGGACTAGCTCAAGCACGTCGGCCAAGGTATTCTCGGGCGTAAGGTTAGAGTCGCTGATAACGAATCCGGCCTTGAATTTCTTTACTTTGCGAACCATATCCGCTTGGCTCTCGATCGGTTGCGAGCCGAAGATGAAGGAAAGTCCTCCGTTGCGAGCCAACTCGATTGCCAGTTTAGGGCCGGAAACCGATTGCATGATCGCGGAAACGAAAGGAATATTTAATTCAATAGCGGATTTCTCGCCAGACTTGAATTTCACAAGCGGCGTTTTCAATGAAACGTTTGCGGGAATACATTCTTTGGTGGTTAAACCGGGAATAAGTAAATACTCACCAAATGTTCTCGATACATCGTTTAAGTAGATTGCCATAAGATTTTATATTTACAGGATGAGTTTTTTTAATTGCGCAAAAGTAGCGATTTCTGTTCATATATGAATCACATGTTTACATGAAATGTTCGAAATATGCGTCACGCAACATTTATAGTTATGGATTTGTTATTAATGTAGATTTAAAAAGGAGGAAAATATGAGAGTTGTAGTTGATAAGGCTCAATCCAGAGGGTATGCGAATCACGGTTGGTTGAAAACACATCACACGTTTAGTTTTGCTAATTATTACAATCCGGAAAGGGTTCATTTCGGGATGCTACGTGTATTGAATGATGATTCCGTGGCGCCGGGTGAGGGATTCGATATGCATCCACATAAGAATATGGAGGTTATCTCCATCCCGTTAAAGGGATATTTACGCCATGGGGATAGCATAAAGAATAGCGAGGTGATTACGCCGGGAGATATTCAGGTGATGAGCGCCGGTACCGGTATCGTGCATAGTGAGTTCAACGACAGCGGTAATGAACAATTGGAGTTCTTGCAAATATGGGTATTTCCCCGTGAGGAGAATACCAAGCCTCATTATGCCAGTTATGACGTGCGTCCGGTTACTTCGGAAAAGAATAAGTTGTCCTTGATCATCGCTCCGGATGGTAGCGCTCCTGCGTCGATCAACCAAGACGCTTGGTTCTCTTTAGGAAACCTAGATGCCGGTCAAGTAAAGGAGTATAAGCTACATAGTGAAAATAATGGGGTTTATTTATTCGTGATCGACGGAGAGGTGGAGGTAAGTAATACGATCCTGTCTAAGCGTGACGGGGCCGGATTCTGGGAAACCAATAGCATTACGATAGAAGTCTTGAAGCACGCTAAAGTTCTTTTGATAGAAGTTCCGATGATGAAATAAATGTTGATAGGTTAGTGCTGGCGGGTATCTTAATAGTTGATGTAACAAAGCTATTAGGGTACCCGCTCTTTCCTTTTAATGTTTTATCGGTTTATCCGTGAAGTAATCGATCATCTGTAAGATCGCCCGGCTACAAGCTGGACAGAATGGAGCGTAATCACGCATCATACAGTGATCCATCGGGCGATAAATGCCTTTAGCGATGTAACCGCCTCCCTCGAATACGCCTGCCTTATCCTTATGGGCGTCATCTAATGGGGTAGGTATCGGTGTATTAGTCGGTAGAAGATCTTTCCATTTAGCATCGAAGTTAACCAAGGTCGTGATGTTCGGTTCCCAAGGCTCGTACTTCAAATTATAAAAATCTTGATAAGCGACCTCGGAACTGAAGTATTCATCGGCTAGGCCGGCGAAACTATGTCCGAACTCGTGAACGAATACGACTGGGGTACGTGGGTTATCGGCGGTTCCCATGGCATAAAAATTATACATACCGCCACCACCGTAAGCGTCCGTGTTTACCAAGATGAAGATTGCGTCGCAAGGAGCGTTCCATACGGCGTCACGTATAGACTTCATATCCGGGGTGGTTAAATAGCGATCTACCCCAAACGTATAATAACCGGAATTCAATGCGGTATTCTTGAATATACCTTTACCGGATACATCTGTTCCCGATTCTTCCGAAACGGCATCTACCGCCCAGACATTGAAATCTTCCCGGCGAGTGTCATAAGGCGGGGTCTTAAACAATGCCTCCGTAAAACGTTTGGCATCAGCTACAAATTTCTCTTGCTCGTCCGCCGTATAACCTTCCGCTAAGAATACGAGGTCTACTTTCCCGGAGGAATCCCCGTTATATTGGATTTTTGTGATCCGGTTTTCCTTGAGTTTCCCCCGGTCAATAAAAATACTGGCCGGATCAATCTCTTGTTTCAATAAAGGATGGAACTGCATGTCGGCCTTGTCTCTTGCCGTAATCTCAATGATGACAGGAGCTTTCGGATAGGGGATAGAGATGCTATTTGTCCAAGATTGTGTCTCGGTCTTCGCTTGCTCCGTACTTCTCCATTCTTCGAATAACGTATTGAATCCTCGTGAGTAGATCAACTCTTTACCGGCTTTATCATATACATTAATATAATACCCTCCATAACCAAACGGATCGATCAAGTTTTTGACCGGCCCCGCCCAGACAGGTTCTTCCCGGAGTTGTTGTATGGCGGCGGCTTGGAAATCCCAATTTCCACTCAATGCGAAATCAATCCGGAGACTTTTCTTCGTGAAGTGTTTTTCAAAATTAGTTTGTGCCAGACAAGTGAAACTGTAAAGAATGGCGAATAATAATAAGGTTATTCTTGCTCTCATAGATCTATAATATTTATCATGTGTCAACTTTATGACGCAAATGTATATTATTTTTTTTTAGATTTGCCACGATTAGTGTATTATACTCGTTTATAAATAAATTAGACCTATGTTTAGAGAGATCAGACGAAAAGACCGGATTTTGGATAATGAGTTGGCAATTCGTTTATTGGAGGAGGCGGAATATGGTTTTTTGGCCATGTCGGGGATAAATGGGTATGGGTATGGAATCCCGATCAATTATGTAAAGGAAGGGGATTCTATTTATTTCCATTGCGCTCCGGAAGGGTATAAGCTGGAATGTCTACGAGAAAACCCGAAAGTGAGTTTCACGGTAGTTGGCGCTACACAAATCGTTCCGGGAAAATTCACGACAGGTTACGAGAGCACTATCGCTTTTGGAGAGATGCATTTGGATTTGCCGGAAGAAGAGCGTCGGTATGCCTTGCGGCTACTCGTGAATAAATATTCATCGGCGTTTAAGGAGATCGGCGAAAAGTATATTGAGAAATCTTTTTACCGGACTAATATCTTACGTCTAGATATCTCGCATATCTCGGGAAAGTGTAAACGATTGTCTCAATTAGTATAAAAAAAGGGGGCCTAACCCCCTTTCCTGCAATATATCAATGATGGCTTAAATAATTAGAGACTCCTGCGTTTGTCGCTTTCATGGCGTCTTTTCCTTTGGACCAATTTGCCGGGCAAACCTCGCCATATTCTTCGAAGTGCTGTAAGGCGTCGACCATACGGAGAGCCTCGTCTACGTTACGGCCTAATGGTAAATCGTTGATTACATAATGACGGATCAAGCCCTCTTTGTCAATCAGGAACAGACCCCGGTAAGCGACCGGATTTCCTCTGGAGATAAGTTCTCCACTTTCGTTCGTAATATAATCAGCGGCCAATACGCCAAAGTTTTCAGAGATGGTTTTGGAAAAATCGGATACGAGTGGATAAGTCACCCCATGGATACCTCCTTTATTCTTATCTTGGTTTAACCATGCGAAATGAGAAAATTGAGAATCGACGGAGCAACCAACCACCGCTACGTTACGTCTTTCGAATTCCTGTAACTTTTGTTGGAAGGCATGTAATTCTGTCGGGCAAACGAATGTAAAGTCCATCGGATAGAAAAACATGACTACATACTTCTTGCCTACATATTGTTCCAAAGAGAAATCCTCGATGATCTCATTGCCATTCACTACTGCCGGAGCGTGGAATTCCGGTGCCTTTTTACCTATTAATGCTTTCATATTATAATTAATTTGTTTGTTAAGTAACAAGCGTAAGTGAAGGTTTGTTGTTGCTTTTTAGTAAAGAGACTGATTTTCTTGTGAAATAGACCTAAAGTTTATGCTTTAAAATTTCTCTGATTTTCAAAGATTTTATTTCTTTGTAACTTATTGATGTTAATAAAGAAAGTATATGGAGGTTTCCGAGGTAAAACAGCGTTTGCTGACAGATTTTTTTACATATTATCCCATGGGAGGTGCTCTGTATGATAAAAACGGTGCGCTAATTGATATAAATAAGTCCTTAAACGAGAAATTTCCTTTTACGAATGAAGCGGACTTCTTATTAAATAATCTTTTTCGTACAGATTTGTTGACCGATCTTCAAAAACAATATCTGCGTGGGGGAAGCGTGGTTTCCGGTTCTTTGCCTGTACCGTATTCTATCATCCCCTCAATGAATGAGAATAGAGAGATTCTTGGATATACCTTATTATTAACGGGTAATCCGGCGGTCGGGCAGGAGGCAGCCGGGTATGACC
>ERZ791617.722-NODE-722-length-17521-cov-3.91818_pt1 | contig 17521 bp, 28 predicted proteins | sample MGYA00510272_ERZ791617 | MGnify/ENA primary metagenome ERZ791617 (study PRJEB30046, sample SAMN00715200) | human gut metagenome | study: EMG produced TPA metagenomics assembly of the A metagenome-wide association study of gut microbiota in type 2...
AAACGAGGGAGGAAAAATAATTCTGGACAAATTATTATACTACAAAGGATTAGGAGTGGTTCATGTAAATTTAAGTTAACAGATACATAATAAACTCAAGGAGGAAATTTAATGATAAAATTAAATATAAATTCATATAATGATTTAAAAGCTTTAGCAGCTATAAAAGGAATAAAATTACAAACTGAACTGCCAAAAATGCTAGGCTATAAAAGTAGATGGGGATTAAAGTTAGCAATGAAAAATCCAAAAAAGAAAAAAAATATTATAGAAAAAGCTAAACTTTTATTTAATGAATAAATTTTTTTATTCTTTTTATTGCATTAACGCAAAATGGAAAGTATATATATTTTTTTTTCTAGCAAGGGGGTGGAGCATTGGAGAAACTAAAAGAATACCTGCCTTTAATTATTTCCATAATTGCATTAATCGTATCCATAATGAAATGATTTCTTTATCAAAAGATTTAAGCAAAGCAATGGTTGAAATTATTATTGGTAAAATTTTTAAAATAAATTCTTTTCTTTTATCTTTAGAAATTTTATTTTGTGAAAGTCTATATTCTTGTAGTGCTAACTTACCATTTTCAGTGATGGAATAGGTATTATCACTTTCACTAAAAGTACCACCATATTCATCAGTGTGGTAAATATAATTTAGTTCAATATAGCTTGTATTTTCTAAATAAAAATGTCCAGATGGGTATTTTTCAGCTTTACTTAAAACTTCTAGTCTGTATTTGGTAGAAAATTTATCATCTGGAAATTTATTTAAAATATCATCTATATGTACAAAATCAAAGTTATTTATATATTCCAAGATTGAAAAATCTATATCGCTCATAAAAATCTCCTTAAAAAATAAATTCATTTAATTATAATATTATAACTTTTTGGAGAGTTTAAATCAATGTTAAGAGCAAAACAAGAAGGTGAAGATATGAAAAAACAAAAACTTAGTAAGATAGTTGATTCTTTAATTGGGATGACTAAAGAAGATTGGCAAAACTTAAAAAATTATCGAGGATATACAAAAGAATTTCAAGAAAATATAAAAGATGAAAAAATGAGAAAGGCACTAAGCAATCTAAAAGATGTTAATAAAAAAGAGTGGGAAAGCCTCAAAAGATATATTAATCATAAAGTTGAATTATTAGGAATCATAAAAGATAAGCAGTTATTATATGATACTCTTGAAGCTTTCTTTATAAAAGTAGAAGATTAAAGACCTGGTATCCAATCTTTTATCTCTTTAGCAATTTTATAGGCTTTTTTCATTGAAGAATTTTCTTCTAAGAACTCATAACCTTTAGTAGTTAAATGAGCATTAATATTTTTAAAACCAACAAAATTAGGAGATATACTTATTCCAGTTATAAGATTTTCATTAAGACAGTTAGATAAAATAATTTTTAATTCTTTATCTGTTATATGAAGATTTTCAGGTTCAAAAAGAGAATAATCAAATCTTTCTTGATAAGAGCAATATTCAATAAGTTTTAAAACTTGATACATTGAAACAAAATAATTGTCCATAATTTTTCCCTCCTTTTAAAGTTATTTTGTGTTGTGGCAGATATATTATAACTTTTTGGAGGGAGAAATTAAAGTGTCTTTATTGGAGCATATCAGCAAGTGCTATGAATCACTTTCCTGAATATAAAATCCCTAAGCTGGTATGTTCCAACAAGGGCAATCACTCATTATTATTCAAAAGGTAGGTGAAGCCCCCTGCTTTTTTAAATCCATATCTATAACAAAAATATAGCCCTTGGAGGAGGAGATTGTTTTCAAATAATTAGATTTTAGCAGCAAATTTGGTTAGCTCTCCGCATCGATCGTGGAGCTAGATTTATAATTTTTAAATTTCTATTTGAAAAAAATATTTGTTAAAAAATGCCTATTGAAAAATCATCGTAATAGCTGTGCCGTGCAACTCACACGAGTTGAAAAAATAATAAATAATAATTTTTATTTGGTATCTGTTCATCATCTTTAAGCCACTAGATCCAAGGGTCTTAGAAGATGGTGGGCAGTTACAAAATAAAAAAAGAGAGGGGTCTAGTGGCATAGTCCCTCAGCAGGAGGATCAAATGAGAAATATAACAGTAGAAGATTTAAGAAACATAGACTACTATCAAGTTCCAAAATGGTTAATGGATATGTTCTTAGCTGGAAAGATAACAACAGGAGGATTTAAAACATATGTCCTAATGTATGATAGACTAAGAGTCTCAGCAAAAAACAACTGGTTTGATGATGAAGGAGTTGTTTATATTAAATATTCTTACAATGAGTTATTAGAGGATCTACAATCTAACAGTAAAACTACAGTATCAAATAATATTAAAGAATTAGAAAGATTAAATCTAATATCAAAGGTTAAATGTTTTAGTGCTAGCAATATTTATTATCTAACAATTTACAGTACAGAAAACTGTACGAGTACAGAAGATTGTACTAGTACAAAAAAGTGTACTTCCATTAGTACAGAAAACTGTACCGACAGTAGTATAGAAAAGTGTACTTCTAGTAGTACAGAAAATCTGTACCCTAGTAATAATAACTCTAGTAAGAATAATAAGAGTAAGAACAACTATAGTAAGAATAACATATGCGAGGAGCTGGAAAAAGAAAACATCTCAGATGAGTTAAAAGATAAATTACTTGAATTTATTGACTACAGAAAAGAGATTAAGAAACCTATTAAGACATATAAAGTTATAAAAAGCTTGTTAAACAAGATAGGTACTGACTTTATCAATGAACAACACTTGATGATTAGCATAGAGAATACATTTGCTAATCAGTATCAGGGTGTTTTTCCTGCGGAATTAAAAAGACAAGTAAATCAAGTTAAAGAAAGCTATGCTAGCAGAAGATTAAGAGAGATAAAGGAGGCTAGAGAATGAGAGAAGAAATATTTTGGGAAGGAATAGGAATGATTGAAATTGTAACAAATAAGCAGTTTACAGATAATCAAGCTAAGGCTTATAAGCTTTTACTTGATGATATCCCTGAGGATAAATTTGTAAATGGAATAAATATTATGCTTAGAGAAAGGGTTTTTAGTAATCTTCCAATGCCTGCTGACATTAGAAAATATTGTTTAGAAACTAGAGAGGAGGATTTAGAAATAAGAATTTTCCAAGCTAGAAATAAGATTCTTAAAGCTATCTCAAGTGTGGGAACTTACACAACAGTTGCCTTTGATGATCCTATCATTCACTTAATCATCAGAGATTTTGGAGGATGGATAAAACTAGGAATGAAGGATATGGAAGAACTGGAAAATCTTTTAAAATGGGAGTTTCCAAAGTTATATAAAGCATATGCTGGAAGAAAAAACAGTGACATTCCTTTAATGCTTGAGGGTAGATCAGATGATAAAACTGTTAAGTACATAGGAGATAAAGAAAGAGCTTTGAAGTGGATCACAGTTTATCAAGCTAAGACTGAACAGCTGGAAGATAAAAAACAGGTTAAGGGAGTTATTGAGGATCTAAGAAAAGTGAGAACTGCATAAGGAGATGATGAGATGTCTGAATTTTATGAAAATAAAGAAGTAGCTAAGTATTGCAATAATAAATATTTTGCTCTTATTAACAAAATGAGAGTTGGTATAGTGCAGTATTATCATGTTTATATTTTAAAAAGAATTGGAAATAAAATTGACTTTGGTAAAAGTAAACAAAGTTTTACATTTGACATAAATTGTTCTATTGAGTTTCTTGAAAGTTTTATAAAAGAGAAAATTGGAGAGTTCAGAAAGTGTGAGGGAGATGAGGAATAAATGTGTAAGTTGTAAATATTGTATCTATCTAGAAACTAAAGAAAAAGCTTATTGTAAAAAATATGGAGATTATATTGAGGAGCAATACCCAAGCTGCTCTGAATATAAGGAGGTAAAAACTATATGATAGAAATAACTATTCCTCTGCTTCCTCCTTCAGTTAATACTTACTGGAGAAGAGGACAACATACTACTTACTTATCTAAAAAAGGTAGAGAGTTTAAAGAGAATGTTAAACAGTATTTATTAACTAAAAGAATGGAAAAATTGGTTAATAAGTTAAAAGTTGAAATTCTTATTAGCTTTAAAGGATATAGAAAAAGAGATGTAGATAATTATAACAAAGCTATACTTGATAGTTTCAATAATATTGTATGGCTTGATGATGAACAAATATTTGAGCTTATAACTAAAAAGACATATGGAAACAAAGAAGACAGTTTTAGAGTTCGAATATATGAATATTAGGAGCTTATAGAATATGGATAAGAAAAGATACTTAAAGCAAGGATACAAAATAAGACAAGAAATTAAAATACAACAAGATGTACTATTAGAATTAGAAAGTAATTTAGATGATATGAAAGCCATTAGCTATGATAAAGATAAATTGCAAGGTGGACCACTTCAAGACGATTCTAAGATAATAGATAAGATAGATGATATAATAGTCGTCGAGGAGATTATAAGGGCTAAAAACGATGAATTAAAACGTCTACAAGCTAAATTATTTATTGAGATAGATCAAATGAAAGATGTAGATGAGAAAACCTTGTTAAAGGCTAGATACATTCTTAATGAGAAATGGGAACAGATAGCTGAGAGATTATATTGTTCAGTAAGACAAGTGCACAGAGTTCATAGAAGAGCATTAGAAAATTTTGTAATAATATAATCTTGTCATTGAATGTCACACTCAGTATAAGATATAATATAAAATATAGAAATAGCGATCAAGGACATATTATGTGTCCTTTTTTTATTTTTTGGAGGTGTAACAGATGACGTGAACAATTATGAATTAGCTAAGATTGATTATAGCAACGGAATGAGTACTAAAGAAATAGCTGAAAAATATAATGTCTCTGTTGCTACTGTAAGAAAATGGAAGTCACGTCACAACTGGGATAGTGTGACAAAAAAACGTGACAAAAACGTGACAAGCAAAAAGGCTAAAGAAGTAGCTAAAATTCTAATAGAAGAAGGTGCTAGTATAAGTGAGGTAGCCAAACAAACTCAAACACCTAGGGGAACTATTGGTTATTGGAGCTCTAAAGAAAACTTGCAAAAATCACAATTAGAACACTTAAAAGAGTTTAGAGATAAATTCAGACAAAGAGTAATGGAAAATAAGTTGAAAAGATTATCTCTTAATGAAGAGGCACTAGATTCTGTTGAAGATGATATAAGAAACGGACTTATAAGCAAGGTTACATTTGAAAAGTTAAAATTATCTGAAGAAATAGAACAGTTAATATTTGAATCAGCTAGGATAGAAAAGTTAGAAAAATTAGAAATTGAAAAAGCAAAATTTGCTCGTGAAAAGGAACAAAAAGATAAAACGGGAAATTTCTTAGATAAGTTAGAGGAGTTTGTATAATGGCTGATATAAGAAAATTATTTACTGAAAAGCAAATAGAATTATTATCTTGCAGCATTCATGATAAACCTAAAATATTAGTTGCAAGTGGAGCTAAAAGAGCAGGTAAAACATATATCATGGATATAGCTTTTCTAAAACATATGAGAGCTTATAAAGATAAGGGAGTTTCTTTTATTCTTGGAGGAGCAACAAGTGCAACTATTAGAAGAAATATTCTTAATGACTTAGAAGATATGCTAGGAATGGATATCAAACTCAACAAAGAACAAGGATTTGAGTTATGGGGCAATATGATTTATTGTTTTGGTGGAAGTAATGCAGATTCTTGGAAAGCAGTAAGAGGATTTACAGCAGCAGGAGCTTTTTTAAATGAGGGTACAGCTTTACATGATACATTTGTAAAAGAAGTTATTTCAAGATGTTCGTATGAAGGAGCTAGAATCTTTATAGACACCAACCCTGAAAATCCTATGCACTCAGTAAAAACGGACTATATTGACAAAAGTGGACAGTTATTAAGTGATGGGAGATTAAATATAAAAGCATTTGATTTTACATTATACGATAACACATTCTTACCTAGAGACTATGTTGACTCTATTGAGAAAGCTACTCCAAGTGGAATGTTTTATGATAGAGATATCATGGGACTATGGGTTGCAGCTGAAGGAATTGTATATAGAGATTTTGATTATAAAGTTCATTTAGTAGATAAGATTCCAGAAAATGAAAATATAATTAAATATATTGGTGGAATAGATTTTGGATTTGAACACTTTGGGAGTATTGTTGTAATTACTTTAACTGATAAAGGAAACTACTATTTAATTGAAGAAATAGCTGAGCAACACAAATATATAGACTGGTGGAAAAACAAAGCATTAGAATTGCAGGATAAATATACAAATATAAAATTTTATTGTGATACTGCTAGGACAGAGCATATAAGTTATTTGAGAAAATCTGATAAGAATAATAGAAGAGTAGAGGCATTAGAAGCTAATAAAAGTGTAGTTGAAGGAATAGGAAAGGTTGGAAGTTTATTAAAACAGCATAAGCTTTTTTTTATTAGGGATAAATTCAAAAAAGGACTTCAAGAGATGTATTTATATACTTGGAGTGACAAAGTAGATGACGAGAAAGTAAAAAAAGAAAATGATGATGTACTTGATGCTATTAGATATGCGATATTCACTGACTCAGTTGCAAATAAATTAATAGCTATCAATAAAAACATTTTAGGAATTAGATAGGAGGTGTGATGTGGATCTAAGAGATTATCATAGTAGATTTGAAGATTATAGACAAAATGAACTAGCAAGACTTCAAATGCTATTTGATTATTATAATAGTAATCATGCTATTTTAAGAAAAAGAAATAGAACTGTAAATAAGGCAGATGCTAAAGTTGTTTCAGGATATGCAAGTTATATCTCAACTATAGCAACTGCTTATTTTTTAGGAAAACCTATTAGTTATAAAGCAGATGCAGATACACAAGATTATGATAGATTAAGTGAATATCTAGCTACTGAAGAGGAGCAAAAGAATAACTTTGAATTAGCTTTAAATGCTTCAATCTTTGGGAAAGCTTATGAATTGTTATATATTAACAATGCTCAAGAGTTAAAATCTAAATGCTTAGATACTAGAGATGTGTTTGTGATTAAAGATAACACTATTGATAGAAACATTGTAGGAGCTGTTAGATTTGGAATTAATCATATTGAAACTAATAGGATAGAAGTTACCTTAGAAGTTTATGATGAAAAAATGGTATCTACATATCAATATACAGTAACTAGCAATTATGAAGCAAAAGATTTAACTAATGCTAAAAACTTAGTAAAAGAAAGACTTCATGGATTTAATGGAGTTCCAATCATTGAATTTTCCAACAATAAAAATCAAAAAGGTGACTTTGAAAATGTAATTACTTATATTGATGCTTATGATACAGCAGTTTCTACATCAGTAGATGACCTTACAGACTTTTCAGATGCTTATTTAGTATTAAAAAATCTTGGAGGAACTAATCCTGATGATATTCAAAGATTAAAAGATGATAAAGTTTTTATGGTTCAAGGTGATGGAGATGCTAAATGGTTGATAAAAGATGTTAATGATACATACTCACAAAATGTTAAAGATAGAATAAATGATGACATTCATAAGTTTTCATTTACTCCAGATATGGGAGATGAGAAGTTCAGTGGTAATACTTCAGGAGTTGCTCTTGAATTTAAGTTACTTCCACTTGAACAGCTAGGATCTCAAAAAGAGATGTATTTTAAAGATGCTATCAATAAGAGATTGCAACTTATAATTGACTATTTGGGCTTAAAGATTAAACCTACTGACATTCAAAAAGTATTCACTAGAAACTTGCCTCGTAACTTAAAAGAGATCTCAGAGATTATGAAAAACTTAAAAGGTTTAATATCTGATGAAACTCTTATTTCTCTATTCCCTCAAGTTGAAGATGCTAAATCAGAACTTGAAAAGATGAAAACTGAAGCTGAGGAAAATAACATTTATAATAATTATGAGTTTGGAAAAGCAGCTGGTATAGATGGATCAGAAGAAGAGTAAAGAATATTGGGAGAAAAGGGCTAGAGAAAATGAGAATAAGGTATATAAAAAGGCTAGTGACTTAAAAAAAGAGCTAGATGTACATTATGTTCAAGCTAAAAGAGAGATACAGAAGTCTATTAATGATTTGATTGCTAGATATATGTTTAAAACTGATCTCTCTTATGCTGATGCTATGAAGTATCTAACAAGTAAAGAGTTTAAAGAATTTAGAATGTCACTTGAAGAGTATGAGGCAGAGATAGAGAGGCTATCAGCAATAAATGAGGAACTAGCTAATAAATTAAGAATAGAGCTTGAAACTCTTGCAATGAAGTCTCGTATAACTCGCCTAGACAGCCTTAAAACTCAAATAGATATAGAGTTAAGCAAAAAGATAAGCAAGGATTATAATGTAGTTGAAAAAGGTATAAGTGAAGTTTATAGAGACTTTTTTAAGATTCAAACTACAGACTTTGGACTTACAGGAGTTAATACAGTTCTTCCAAAAAAGACTTTGAAGATGCTTATGCAACAGCCTTGGAGTGGAGCAAACTTCTCAGAAAGGATATGGGGCAATAGTGAGGCACTTGGAAAAGTTTTAAAGCAGGAGATAATACAATCTTTTATGCAAGGAGTATCAGTTAAAGATCTATCAGATAGAATTGAGAAAAGATTTGAAAATGATAGATACAATACTGAGAGACTTGTTAGAACAGAGTTGAATTATGCTTTTAATCAAACTACTAAACTATCTTATGAAGAAGCTGAGATTGAAGAGTATGAGTTTCTAGCTGAAATAGATAGCAGAACATCTGAGATCTGTAAAAAGCTAAATGGAGAAAAATTTAAAGTAAAAGATGCAAGAGCAGGGGTTAATTATCCACCTATGCACCCACATTGCCGTTCAACTACAGTTGCTGTTTTAGATTTTGATAATTTTGGTAAGGAAAAAGATAGTTTTGAAAAGCATAAGATTGTTGATAGGGAAAGTGCAACAAGTAAATGGAAACGTAGAAAAGAATTTGAAAATGAAATAGAGGATATCATTAATTATCAAGGATTTGATGGATTGCCTAGAATAGTAAAAAAAGATGAGTTTGAAAAATTAGTTCAAGAAGATCATTTTTTAGCAAAAAGAAGTTATTCAGCTAATTCTTCAGACCAAATGGAAGAAAGAAAAAATGAATTATATTATGGTAAATGGTATGTTACTTGCAGTGTAGGAGGTGCTCAATATGGACAAGGAATGTATTGTGCTGCTGACTACACTAAGGGTACTAAAATAAAGGAACTTACTGAAGAAATGGAACATTATACTTCTCTTAATAAAAGAAGAGGAAGTCCATTTTATAGAGTAGAAACTTTGACATTAGATAAAAGTGCTAAAATATTAGACTTTAATTCTTATGAAAAATGTGATAGACTAAAATTAATAAGTTGTTTAGCTAGAAGATATGTTGAAATAAATTCTAAATTCTTTGGTATAGATAAAAGATATTTTGATAAAACATTACCTGAAGAATTACTAAAAGAAAATGAAGATATTTATTTTAATGTGTGGAATAAAATATCAGATGATATGTTTAAAAAAAGAAGAGATATAGGAGCTGTTGCTGCTGAACTTGGATATGATGCTATAAATGCAAAAGGGCATGGTGCAACAAATTCTTATACAATAATTTTGAATAGAACTAAATTAATTATTTTATCAGATGAGTAGGTGGGTAGCTATGAATAAAAAAGACTTAGAAGGTTGGTTTTTAATGGAACTGAATATGGAAGAAGTTGTTGGAAAAGATATTCCACCACAAAGTGAAGAAGAAGAAATAAAAGATTTAATAAAAGCTGAATTTCCACAAGGGATAGAGAAAAGAATGATAAAACAAATTAAAGAGAAATGGAAAAAAATAAAAAATGGAGATAAAATTATTACTAAAGAAACTCCATATTGGGAAATAAAAATAGAAGATTGATTAGCACTTAGGCGACTAGGTGCTTTTTTAATACAAAAATTAAGGAGGAAAAGATGAAAGTAATTAATATTGTAGATAAAGAAAATAATTTAATAGCTTCTTTAGAAATTGATTGGAAAAATAGAACAATTAATGTTGTTAATCATGATAATTATAAAATACTGGAAGATGAGGCATTTGCATGTGTAAAATAAATTAACCTAAATTATCGCTATTTTTACCATTTGGATTAGATACTGGAGTTTTTACTCCATTTATAGTTCTAACATGATAATTGGAATAATTTCCTTTTTCAATTTCCTTGACAAATTGAGATCTTGTCATAGATTTACCAGTGGTAGTATCTTGAAAATTAGTATTTCTTCCAGTTGAAGATTCTTTAGTTACTTTTACTTTTCCCATAAGTATCACCTTTTTTGAAGTGCAAATGCCTCAAATAGAATTATAACTTTTTGAAAAATTAATTACAAGCTTAAAAACTATAATAAGGAGGAATAAAAATGCAAGGATTTACTATAGCAGGTTTTATCTTTTTAGGAATATTAATAGGAGGGGTAGGTGGTTTCATCTGGGGAACCATCAGAGAAAGAAAAGGAATGAATAAAAAAAAGAAAAGTAAAAGAGTGTAAAACAGATGAATATGCAAATTTAGGAGCAGGGTATGGGCAATATGCACATGGAATACCTTGCTCTTATTATTTTAAAAAGTAACATCATGTCGAACTGTGGACATTAAACAGAGGATATAACAGTCGTACAGGACTTAAAACAGGAGGATTTTAAATGGCAGATATGGATAAAACTTTTACTCAAGAAGAAGTAGATAAAATGATCAATGACAGATTAGCAAGAGAGAGAAAAAAATTTGATACTGAAAAGAAAGAGCTAGAGAGAAAGCATAATGAAAGTATTGAAGATTATGAGGAAAGAATTAAGACTGCTAATATGACAGCTGAAGAAAAATTTAAACTTGAGCTTGAGAAAAGGGATAAACTGATTGCTGAAAAAGATGGAGCTCTAAAGAAGATTGAAGTTGATGGTATTAAAAGATCTGTTCTTTCTAAATATAAACTACCTGAAAAGTTTATGTCTAGAATTTCAGGAGAAACAGAAGAGGATATTGAAACTTCAGTAAAAGAGTTCAATGAAGTAATGGGAGAGTATATCAAATCCCAAGCAGGAGGGACACCTACTAATTTAGAAGGTGGTTCTAAAGGAAGTACTGAAAAAGATATAGAACTAGAAGCATTTGATAATGCAATGAATTATTAAGGAGATGATGAATAATGGCAAAAGTATATACAGAAAAATTTGCAGAAAAAATTGATGAGAGATTTTCACCAACCACAGTTACACATGCAGCAACAAATAATGACTATGATTTTGTGGGAGCTAAAACAGTTAAGGTCACTTCTATCAATACAGTTGCTTTAGGAGATTATGACAGAGATAAAGGGTATGGAGCAGCAAAGACTATTGATAATACAGTTCAAGAATTAACTATGAGAAAAGATAGATCTTTTAAAATTGTATTAGATAAAATGGATGAAGAAGAGACTAAAATTAGAGCAGGGGAAGTTTTAGCAAGACAAAAAAGAGAAGTTATAGATCCAGAGATGGAAAAATATAGACTTGGAATTATGCTTGATGTGGTAACAGCAGGATCTAATAAAATAACTGGAGCAGCATCTAAATATTATGAAAACTTCTTAGCAGCAAATGAAAAATTAGATGATGCTGATGTTCCAAAGGCTGGAAGAGTTGCTTTTGTAACACCTGCTTTCTTAAATAAGTTAAAATTAGATGCTAACTTTATTAAAGCTTCAGATTTAGGGCAAAAAATGTTATTGAAAGGTCAAGTAGGAGAAGTTGATGGAGTTGCTATATTATCTGCTAAAAAAGCTTGGATGGAAGATAATACATCATCAACAACTATTAAATATGATTGTTTAATTGCTCATAAGTCAGCAACAGTTGCTCCTGTAAAACTTGCAGAATATAAAGTTATTACAGATTCAGAAGATTACTCAGGAACTGTATTTTTAGGTAGAATCTACTATGACTGTTTTGTTTTAAATAATAAAAAAGTAGGGCTTGCTGGAATCACTAGACCCTAGTATTTCCCCTGCAAAAGTTAGGGGAAAGTAGGAGCTGATTATGGATAAAATTATTAATGATGTATTTGAATGCCTTAGAAACTTTATTGAAACTACTGAAGAAGCAAAAATCAGACTCAACATAAGAATTCAAGTAAGAAAATGTCTAAATTATATGAATAGAAATGACTTTCCTGAGGAGCTAGTAGAACCTTTAGCAGAAGCAATGGCTTTGGAATATCTTGAGAGCTCTGAAAAGGAAGTTAAAAGAGTTACCGCAGGAGATACAAGCATTGAATACAACACAGGTAGTTCTGCTGAGGATAGAGTGACTATCACTATGAGAGAACAATTAAACAGGTACAGGAGAGTGGGTACTATTGAGAATACTAAAAAAGAATAAAGGATTGGAAGTTCTATATACTGATACCTTTTCTATCTATAGACCCACTCTTGTTAAAGATCAATGGGGAGGATCTATCAATAAAGATGTTATCATCTCCAAGAATAATCCTTGTAGGCTATCACAGATGACAGTTAAGGGCACTACTGGTGTCGTAAGCAGTTCAGAACAAGAGTTTAGATTATTTATACCCCTTAACATAGAAGTACTTCAAAATGACAGATTAGAAGTTCAGAGAGGTTCTAGCAAATATACAGCTAGAGCCTCTGCTCCTTTTAAATACCTTGACATTTTACCCCATCAAGAGATTGTATTGAAGGAAGTGGTAGAAAATGAAGATTGAGGGTATGGATGATTGGCTAAAAAAGATAGAAACTCTTAAAAAAGAATTTCCCAAGCAGACAGGAAAATTTTTAATGATGAAAGCTGAAGAGGTTATAAAAAAAACTAAAGAAAATACTCCTATTGACACTGGAACTCTTAAAAGTGGTTGGCAAAGAGAAAATGGCGGTTCATTTAGACAGATTATATTCAATAACGTTAAATACAGCAGCTTTATTGAATATGGTCATAGAGTAGTCAGAGGAAAGAAAACAGTAGGATTTGCTAAAGGTAGAAGAATGCTTCATAGAGGAATAGCAAAAGTCAGAATGAACTTCTACAGAGATTTAGATAAAGTGTATAAGAACCTAATCGAAAAGTAGGTGATTACAATTAAATATTCAGATATCAAGGGAGCTTTAATTACTACAATTAGTAAATTAGGGCTTCCTGTTTTTTATGAAGATATAAATAAAATTAAAAGACCTTGCTACTACATAGATCTAGTTAATTATCAAAAAGATTTTAGGAGCAATTATAGAGAATTTAAACAGTTAGATTTTGATATTATGTACTTCCCAAAAGATAAAGAAGGGAATAATAGTGAAACTATAGAGGCTCTGGAGAACTTAGATAATAACTTTGAAGTAGCAGGGAATAAGATATTGAGCATCTTATTTGAGGATAAATCTCTCAATAGATACTTAACTTTAAAAGATACAAAAATAAATATAGTTGATAATGTGGGGCATTATGAGTTCTATATAGATCTATTTGATATGTATGGAAAACCTATTGATTATCAATTAATGCAAGAATTAAAATTGGAGGTAAATAATGAGTGAATTAGCTAAATTAAAAGAAACTAGAGCAGTTCTTAATGATATGATTAAATCTGCTGCTGTAGTTGGACAAATAAACCCTTATCCAGTTATCAAAGTTTACTTTGAAACTCTAGCAAGAACAGCTATCCAAAGAAGTGAAAGAGGGATACTTACACTGCTTATTACAGATACAACTAAAACTGATAAATGGACTACCATAAAATCTGTAGCTGATTTAACAAAAGAGAACTGGACTGAAGAAAATATAGCTCTAATTCAAACAGCTTTTGAAGTGTTTTCTCCTTATAAAATTATGATTAGGAGAAAAGGAGCTGATGATGTAGCTGTATTTTTAAAAGAGTTAGAAAGTTTAAAAGTGACTCATCTTGCTTGTCCAGAGCTTGAAAGTTCAGATGATACAAAAGTTGTAACTTGGATCAAAGGAGAAACTAATAAAAGAAATATTGTATATGTTTCTGCATTTGCTGACAAATCTGATGATTGTAGAATTGTAGAGTTATCAAATAAAGCTGTTAAACATAAATTAATAGAATCTTATGATCCTAAAAAATTTACTGTAATGGTAGCTGGAGCAATAGCAGGTTGTCCTTTAAACAGATCTCTTGATAATGTTATATTTCCCAATATCACATCTGTTGATAATGTAGAGGCTAAAAATGGAAAATTTTCAATGTACAATGATGATGATGTAGTAAGATGTAGAATGGCTTTAAACTCAAAAACTACATTTGATAGTACTTGGAAACCAGGAACTAGATTTATTAAGATATTTGAGGGAATGAATATTGTTAAATTTGATATAGAAGACACATTTAAAGATTATTGGTGTGGATTATATATCAATGACTATGATAATAAAATTGCTTTCTGTAATAATATCAATAAAGTATATTTCAAAGAGTTGACACCTAATGTGCTATCACCAGATTTTGATAATAAAATTGATATAGATGTAGATGCAAATAGAAGATACATAGTTACTGATGGAAAAGACCCTGATACAATGTCTGAAACTGAGATTAGAACTTATCCAACTGGTGAAGATGTATATTTATATGGTCAAGTTAGATTCTCAAATACTATGGTTAATCTACAATTAGGAATTCAATATTAGGAGGTTGTAATGGCAACAAAAAATAAAGTAGACTCTTCTAGGGTATTAAATGGAGCTAGTGGAATATTAAGAGTAGACAATCAAGATATAGCTGAAGTTACTGGAGTAACTGCTGATATTGAGATAACTAGAGAAGATGTTCAATGGGGCTTAGGTGTAGAAAGTAAAATAGTAGCAGTAAAAGGAAGTGGAACTATTACTGTAGACAAAGTTTATTCAAGATTCCAAAATGTATATGAAGAACTTTTAAAAGGTAAGGATAAAAGATTTGACATATATATTAAAAGTGCTGATCCTGATGCAGTTGATGGACAAATAGAAACAATTAATATTCCAAGTGCTTGGTTAAATAAACTGCCTTTAGGTTGGGGAGAAAAAACAGCTAAACAAACTAGAGAGTATGACTTTGGATTTAATCCTATGGAGTCATCATTTGCTGATACAATAAAATAGGAGGGTATAGTAATGTTAAATATTAAAGAGCTTATTGAAAAGGCTGTAAAAGAGAAAGAGAGATTTGTAACAGTAAGAATAGAACAAATGGATGGAGAAATAAAGTTAAGAATTCCATTTTCTAAAGAGTTAGAAGAGCTTAGAGAAAAGCATAAAGGTAAATATGAAGATATGATGTATGATTTAATATATAACTGCTGTGAAGAGCCTAGATTGAACTCTGATGAGTTATTAAATCATTTTCAAAGTAAGGATATTCCTTATAAAGTTGTTGAAAAGGTATTTGGACAAGGAATTTCTGAAAGTATAGCAAATATAATCTTAGATGAAAAATCTAAGGAAAATAGTGTAAAAATTTTGAATAACAAGGTAGATGAGATAAAAAACTCATAGATAGTGACTGGAGAGTCCATGCAGTTGCTATGGGAGTAAATAAAGGACATTCATTAAAAGAGTTGCAAAATTATAGTGATGATGAGTTGTTATTCTTGTTATTAGCTTTAAAATAATTTATATTTGACTACGTATAAAATACGTGTTATAATTGTATCGAGGTGGTTGAATGAGCTCAAAAGACCTTATGAAACTACTCAAGAAAGACGGTTGGTATCTGGATAGAGTGAAAGGAAGTCACTATCAGTTTAAACACCCATCTAAAAAGGGTATAGTGACACTTCCACATCCTAGAAAAGATTTACCAAAGAAAACTGTTGAGAGTATTTTCAACCAAGCTGGGTTATAATGCCCTGCTTGGGCCTCAACTTTAAAAGGAGTGTGATTTTGTGAATTTAACTTATCCAGCAATTATAACATATGAAGATAATGTTTTTTACATTGGCTTTCCTGATTTTGAAAAGGAATTTTATAACACTTATGGAGATACTTTTGAAGAAGCTGTGGAGATGGGAAAAGAGTATTTAGTTTTATTGCTAGAGGAGTTAGAAAATGAGAAAAAAGAGTTCCCTGCTCCTAGTAAGATAAAAAAAGTAAAAGAGTTACTAGAGGATAATCAAGAATTAGTTTATATAAGTTTAAACTATGAATATGAAAAATCTTTAGTAAAAATAGCCTATGTTAAAAAAACATTGACAATTCCTAGTTATTTAGATATTTTAGCAAAGAATAAAAATATAAATTTTTCACAAGTTTTACAAGAAGCTTTAAAAGAAAAATTATTAAATAAATAAAACAATAAACCTCAGATTAACCTCTGGGGTTTTTTATTGCAAAAAATTAGGAGGTGAGAAATGGCAGATCATATATTAAGTGCAACTTTAGAGCTTAAAGATAAATTTTCAAGTAAGATAAAGGCTATTAGCAAAGAAACTGAAAGCTTTCAAAATAAAATAAAAAGTTGGGATTTAAAAAATAGAAGTGGTGCTTTTATGAAATGGTTTGGAAAAGGTGTTAAAGATTCTGTTAATACAGGAATAAAAGCATTAGATAAATATGAAAATAAAATGAAAAGCTTAGTTGATAGAACTAATAGTTTTAGTTTAAAGATAGGAAAAAATATTTTAAAAGCTGGAGCCATTACTACAGGAGCAGGAGTTTATGGAATTAAAGCTGCTGGAGATTTTGAGGCTTTAGGAGCTAGAATGAACACTGTATTTGCAGGTGATAAGAAAAAAGCAGCAGATTATTTTAAATGGGCTAATAATTTTGCTAATGTCACTCCATATAGCAATGAAGAGGTAATTGATGCAGCAGTAAAATTGAAATCATATGGTTATGATCCTAAGAGAATGATGACTATGTTAGGAGATTGGGCAGCTGCTTATGGTAAACCTTTAGATCAAGCAGTAGAAGCTTTTGCAGATGCAGGACAAGGTGAGTATGAAAGATTAAAAGAGTTAGGTATCAATAAAAACAAAGTTTTGGAATATGCTAAAAAACATGGTGACGAAATTAAAGTTTCAGGTGAAAAAGTACTTGACCCACAAAAATTCATGGACACCTTACAAAAGATGATTATAGAAAGTAGTAAGGACGGAATGAAAAATCTAGCTAATACTTTGACTGGTATGTTCTCTACAACAGCAGGACTTTTAAAATTTAATATAGCTAAACTATTTGGATATGACTTTGATAAAAATCAAGTTAGAGTTGGTTCTATGCTTGATTGGGTAAAACAAAAATTTGATAAATTTAATACTTGGGCACAATCAAAAGAGGGGAAAGCTACATTTGATAAATGGGCAAAAGCCTTTGATAATGCTTTACCTAATATTCTAAAAATAGCTGATGCTATAAAAGCAAAATTAGAAGAGTTAGCTGGAGAAAATTTTGTTGATAAATTAACTAATTCAATTAAGAACTTTGATCCACAAAAACTAAATGATGGGTT